>Ga0247841_10000583_pt1 | contig 93078 bp, 62 predicted proteins | sample LaCruzMarch2015__2_FD_192410 | JGI IMG/M metagenome (GOLD analysis project Ga0247841, IMG submission 192410) | Freshwater microbial communities from meromictic Lake La Cruz, Castile-La Mancha, Spain - LaCruzMarch2015_18m | ecosystem: Environmental > Aquatic > Freshwater > Lake | place: Spain...
GATTATCGGGAGGTCGGGTATGGGGTCATAAGCCCTTAATCCGGAAAACAGAAAAAGGTGATATAGATAATGCAGATAAATTAACCAAACTGAACTTTCATCTCCCTCCCCTTCAAGGGGAGGGTTGGGGAGGGGTCATGCTGATTATCGGGAGGTCGGGTATGGGGTCATAAGCCCTTAATCCGGAAAACAGAAAAAGGTGATATAGATAATGCAGATAAATTAAGCAAACTGTTCTTCCGTCTCCCTCCCCTTCAAGGGGAGGGTTGGGGAGGGGTCATTCTGATTGTCAGGAGGGTTGGGGAGGGGTCATGCTGATTATCAGGAGGTCGGGATGGGGTCATAAGCCCTTAATCCGGAAAACAGAAAAAGGTGATATAAATAAAGCAGATAAATTAACCAAACTGAACTTCCATCTCCCTCCCCTACAAGGGGAGGGCTGGGGTGGGGTCATGCTGATTTATCAGGAGGGTTGGGGAGGGGTCATTCTGATTGTCAGGAGGGCTGGGGAGGGGTCATGCTGATTATCCGGAGGTCGTGGATGGGGTCATAAACACGCCTTAACTGACCTTTTCGTCAACCGGAAGCACCGACACCAGGGAACGGTCTTTCTTCGTTTTCTTAAACTCAACCAATCCGTCAACCAGGGCAAAAAGGGTATGGTCTTTCCCGATGCCCACATTAAGTCCCGGATTATGCACCGTTCCGCGCTGACGGATGATGATGTTCCCGGCTTTGGCAAACTGTCCGCCAAAGATCTTCACGCCTAACCGTTTGCTGTGTGATTCACGGCCGTTGCTCGAACTGCCTGCCCCTTTCTTGTGTGCCATACAACTGTCAATTAAGGATCAAGGAAGACGAATTCCTTGAGTTTATTATTTTTTATTTAACTTCTTCAACTTCAGGCTGAACGGTTTCTTCCTGAGCTTTCTTTGCCTTTGCTGCGCTTTTTACGGTGATGTGTTCGATCAGGACCTTGGTGAAATCCTGACGGTGACCACTCTCTTTCTGATAGCCCTTCCGGCGTTTCTTTTTGAATATGACCACCTTATCTCCTCTGACGTGATCCAGGATCTTCCCGGTAACCTTGCTCCCGCCGACATGCGGCTTACCAATATGGATCTTGCCATTGTTGTCCAACAACAACACATCGGTAAACTCCACCTTGCTCCCGGTTTCCCCTTCCAGCCGGTGTACAAAGATCTCATCGTCCTTCTCTACTTTATACTGCTGGCCGGCTATTTCAACGATTGCGTACATTTTTGAATAATTGAAGTTCATGATTTGGGAGTGCAAAGTTATAAAAATTTTCGATCCGCCAAGTTTTTCCTTAAAAAATGGCTAAATCTCATTTTGATTTACCGGAACTTGATGGACGGGGAAAATAACCAAATTTACGATTGGACGATTTCCGATTTACGATTGAATTTTATGATTGATGATCGACGAGTATAAAACCGCAAATCGTAAATCAATAACTTCATTCTTAAATCGTAAATCGTCAATCTCTGTGGATGGTTCCCTGATTTTTACTAAATTTGCGAAAGGACGAGTCATCATGAAACATCCTTACGCCCGGAATCGCATCATTAAGCTGACAACCGGTTGCCTCCTGGGCTGCTGTTTATTTGCCGGATTCGACGGGTGGTCACAGCTGCGGCCGGCTGCCCCTGCCACCCTGGTCGGGGTCGTCAGCAACGGTTTGACCGGGAATCCCATCATCGGAGCCAGGATCAACGTAAACGGCATCCTTACTTATTCCGTCTCAGGCGGCGTCTATTCCATGTCCGTTGATCCCCCGGGTACATACGCCGTACTGTGCAGCAAGCAGGGATTCGGGGATTTTAACTCTACCCCGGTCACTTTTATGGAAGGGGTGGTGACAACCATGAACATCCAGCTTCAGGAGATCCTGAATCCGCCTGAAATGGTCACCGCCCTTTTTGATTCCGTCAATCTGGCAGTAAATATTTCATATTCGGTCCCGTCGGGGAATTATGAACTGCTGTATGATGACGGATTACAGGATAATTTCACCGTCTGGGCCGCCCAGGGCAACATCAATGCCGTGAAATTCACCCTGCTGTCATCTCCTGCCACCCTGACCGGTGGTTCTGTCCATATCGGGAACCCCTCCAATTATCCCGTTGGCTGCAATCCCCTCGTCCCGTTTCAGATCAATGTTTACGATGATACCGGACCTAACCATGCTCCCGGAAATATGATTGCCGGCCCATTTGATGTCATCCCTTCTGCCCTCGGATGGGTCGAGTTCCAGCTTCCATACCCGGTGAATATCCCTTCCAGCAATTTTTATATCGGGATGGTGCAGGGAGGGAATGCTCCCAATGCAGCAGGACTGGCCATTGATGCAACCAGTCCCCAGTTCAGGAGCTATTCCCGCTTCATTACAGGGGGAATGCCATGGCTTCCGGCCAGCGGGAATTTCATGATCAGGGCTGTAGTGCATGGCCCGGGTGGACCACCGCTCCTGAGCGATAATCCGGCTGGTGTGCTCGATTATCAGATATGGCGGTTGCGCCAGGGCGAAGAGATGAACCCTTCCATCTGGGTCTCCCTGGCCACCACGACAGCAACATCCTTCACCGACTATTCGTGGCCTTCCCTTCCCTGCAGTCCTTACCGGTGGGGAGTGAAAGCCCGTTACACCTTCGACCGCTGGTCGCCGGTCACCTTTTCCAATGTCATCGGAAAATGCTGGACGGCTCCGGTAACGATTAACATTACCCTGAGCTGCTCTGTGGCAGAACCGGCCGGGACCAGCATCCAACTGAAAAACCTGGCTTATCCCGATACCAACTATTTCGCTATCCTCGACACGAACTTCTCCTTTACTTTCCCGCAGGTATGGAAAGGAACATACGAACTGAAGGTGGAAAGATTCGGATACGAGACCGCCATCCAAACGGTCTCGGTCATGTTTCCATTGACCACCGATCTCTTCCTTCTTCAGGAAAAACCGGCCCCTGATAGTCTGATGGTCAATGACCAGACACTTTTTTCCCAATGGCAAATGCCGGTTTATGCCCGGACAATTTTCTCGGAGGACTGGTCCTCGGGAAGTTACCAGACCCAGGGGTGGTCCCGGGAGGGTGGCATGAATTGGGTCATCGCCACTTCCTTTGGAAATCCTGCCCCATCCGCCAAGTTTAACTGGGAACCCCAGGGGGTCGACTACGAACAAACACTGGTGAGCAAGGAAATCCAGGGAGCCCATTCAGCCATCCTGACCCTTCAGTTTGATATCTCCCTCGATAACTTCAGTACTTCTACGGTGAATATGATGGCTGTCGAGATCTGGGACGGGACCACCTGGCATAACCTTGAAACCTTTAGCAACAGTGGAGGGAGCATCCCCTGGCTTAGTAAAACGCTCGACATCTCGGACTTTACCCATCAGACCTTTAAAATCAGGTTCCGGGCTTATGGAAGCAACACCTTCGATATCAACGGATGGTATATCGACAACATCCTCATCAGGGCCTGCGAGTCTCCTGTCCACATGCAGGAATGCATCCTGGGATATTATTTTTATCTGGACAACCTCGTCAGCGGATTTGCGACCGATACGGTCTATACCATTCCCGGCGAACAGGTGACCTACGGAAACACCTATAATGCCTGCGTTTCCACAGCTTTTGCCAGCGGGTTGTCGGAACAGACCTGCCATTCATTTACCTCCGGATTTCTGTGGCCGGCCCGGAACCTCACCGGGACCGCCATGACCGATAGCGTGCTGCTGACCTGGGATAAACCAAGCATGCCATACGACACGATCTTTATAACTCCACCCGGACTGTTGGGGTACAATATTTACCGGAACAATTCCTGGATTACAACCATCCCCAATCCCGATTCCCTGAATTTTTATGACACGGATCTGGATCCGGGTTCTTACACCTATGAAGTGAACGCAAGGTACGATCTGACTCCTTACGGATTTCCCGGCCTGACGGCTGAAGCCGGCCCGGCAGGCCCCGTAACCGTCGTGCTCAGCTATGGCTCTTATCTGCCCTTCTTCGAACCATGGGATAATTCCTCATTTTCTTTTAATGACTGGAGCTTCTTTCCGGCACAGGGAAACTGGAGGATCAGCAACACGGAAGGGAATCCGGCGCCTTCGGCCATGTTCACCGGGGAACCGGGACTTACCGACTATTCCTTCGCACTGGTCACACAACCGATCGATGCCACTCCCCAAAGTTGTGCCGCCATCTGGCTCGATTTTGATCTGAGGCTCGATTCACCGAACAGCACCGGGGAGGAGAAGCTGCTGGTCGAGATCCTGGTAAACAACAGCTGGCGGACTAAAGCCGAATATATTAACTCCGGAAGCTTTGGGTGGACTGCGAGGCACATAAACATCTCGGCGGTAGAAGCAACGGGTTTCGAGGTTCGTTTCAGGATTACCGGAAGGAACAGCACCGATATTTCCGGCTGGTACCTCGATAACGTGCATCTGTATGCCATCTGCTACCCCGCCTCGAACCTTCTGGCCAACGTCACCGGCTACGATGTGTACCTCACCTGGTCGCCACCCGATTGTCACGGAGGAGCTCATGGCCTGAATGAAGGATTTGAATCCGATATCTTCCCTCCCCCCGGCTGGACACAGATCATCAACAACGGCCATACCACCTGGTCACACATTCCGGCTTCCTCACCGATCGGGGTCCACTCCGGCTATTTTTGTGCAGGGATTACAACCGATTATTTCCACCAGGATGAGTGGCTGATCGCCCATCAGGTTCTTGTTACCAGCGATCTGACCTTCTGGAGCCTTGCTTTCCAGGGATCTGCCAATCCGGAACATTTTTATGTTAAGATCTCCATGGATGACGGAATCGCCTGGCAGACGCTCTTCGATCTGACCGCTTTGCCTCCATACCCGAGCACGAGCGGCTACAATAAATGGGAAACACCCTATGTGATAGACCTTTCCGGATTTACCTGGGAAACGGTCGACATTGCCTGGCAGGCCGTCGATGAGACCGGTTCAGGTTTGTACCATACCTGGGCCATCGACGATGTGGTCGTGGGATCCAAACAACTGGAGCTCCTTCCTGGTTCCGGAAAACAACCTCCTTTGAACGGAAAATCAGGACGGTCCCTCACCGGATATGACGTTTACCGCCAAAAAACCGACGACCCCGGATTTCTGAAAATAAATCCCGACCCGGTTACCGATACCGGTTATCTTGATCACTCGCTGAATGCCGGTTCCTATCTCTATTATATTCAGTCCATTTATGATGAATGCCTGCAGACCCCGACGAGTGATACGGTGCTCGTGGATGTGATCACCGGAACGGCAGAAACCGGTCTCCGGCAGATCCGGATATATCCAAACCCGGTAACGGATATTCTGTATATCGAATCGCCCAGCCCGGTATGTGAAATCCTTCTCTTTAACGTCGCCGGGAACAGGGTCTTCATGACCAACGGCTTGAACCGGTTAAGGGAGAGAATAGACCTTTCCGGATTCCCCTCCGGATTGTATATCCTGCAGGTGAATACCAAAACCGGAACGGACCGGGTCAAAATCGTACGATAAAAATACCCGCCTTGATTCCTGCTTCCCTACTCATCTCTGATTACCAGTACCTTCATAATCAGGAAAATTTTATCGAAAGAAAATTTCCAAAAATTTGTTTTTTATTTTAATTTATTTATGATATATTTGTATGGACTATATTTTTTATAGTCTGGTAATCTTCTTCGGTAAAACAAATTAATTGATACCGAAGAAGTTGTATTTGTGTGTAACCAATCTTTCTTCCTTGAACAGATGTACACATATTATCCGATTAACACACTCTCCATATAAATCAATTAATCAATCATTAGTTGATCCTTTCATATTCATTCACACCTTAATTAACCTAATTTTTAACCTATGAGAAATGTTACCAAAATGTTACTCATGCTGATGCTGTTTTTAGCATCGACATTTGTACTCGTTCCTCAAGCCGGGGCGCAGGCTCCATATTGTACACCGACTTACAGCACGGGTTGTACTGTGGGTGATGGATTGACTTCTTTCCAGCTTGGAAGCATCAATCAAACCATTGCCTGTAATGGATCGCCCTATACGTGGTATCACGATTACACAAGCGTCTCGACCCTCATGTTAATCAACAATCCCACCACCCTGACAGTGGTGGCGGGTTACTCCAGCACGTATGTAAGGGTCTGGATCGACTTCAACAACAACAACCTCTTTGAAACCAGTGAGATCGTTGTCAGTTCCCTGGTCTGTTCAAGTTCCGGTGTTGCCTATTCTACAACGATCACTATTCCGACCGGAACACCTACGGGAAACCACCGTTTGCGTTTCCGCACTAACTGGCTTAGTGTTCCAACCGACCCATGCGCATCTTACAGCTATGGCAATTCCGCTGACTTTACAATAATTATCCCGCCACCGCCGCCTCCTTCTGCCGTAACGATCGGCACGGGCACGGCAAGCTGCAACTGGCCCTATACCACATACTGGGGCGACGGCCGTACGCAGATCCTGCTGACGGCAGCAGAGATCACGGCAGCCGGCGGAGCGCCGGGCAACATCAGCAAGCTGGCCTTTAACGTCATCACAGCCAATCCGCAGGTGATGAACGGCTTCACGATCGAAGCCCAGCACACGGCCCTGACGACGCTGACAGGCTTTGTCCTGACCCCGGGTACGGTGGTCTATACCGCCAACTACACGGTACCGGGAACAGGCTGGCAGACGATCACCTTCACCACCCCGTTCAACTGGAACGGCACCTCGAACGTTCTGTTCAACATCTGCTACGACAACGGTTATAACTATAACAACTATTCCCCCGTTTATGGTACTGCCGGTACGACCATGTGCTGGAACTTCTATACGGACGGTTCACCGGGATGTGCGATGACCACCGGATCGGGGAAAGCCCGTCCGAACGTGCAGATGACCATGAACATCATAGCAGGCCATATCTCCGGCGTGATCACCAGCTGTTTCAATGGATTACCATTATCGGGTGCTACGGTATCGATCGGTTCGAACAGCACCATCACCGCTGCTGATGGTTCCTACTTACTGCTCAATGTCCCGATTGGACAGCAGCAGCTGAGCGTTACAAAGCTTGGCTATCAAAGCGGGAGCTTCCCGGTTACCATTATTGCCAACCAGCTGATCACATTCAATGGCTGCATCAACCCGCTACCGGCCAACATCACGGGCGTGGTGAGGAATGCAGCGGACGGCACGCCGATCATCGGAGCCAAAGTGTGGATTGACAACTTTGTGACTTACAGCACCACCGACGGTAACTACTTCCTTACCGTCATGCCGGGTGGTACTTATACCCTCTACTGTGGCAAACCGGGGTGGGATCAATTTTCCACAACCCAGGCTTTTATTGGTGGTACCACCACCCTACCGATCAACCTGAACCAGACGACCTATGCACCGGGACCGTTCACGGCCACGCTGAACACGGGCCAGACGGCAGTGAACCTGGTATGGGCGCCACCGTCAGGCTTATATGAAGTGATTTATGACGACGGTATCGAGGATGACTTTACGGTCTGGGCCAACCAGGGCAACATGAATGCCGTGAAGTTCACCCCGCTGAACTATCCGGCCACGATCATGGCAGGACGGGTCGACATTGGTGTTGAAGGCGACTATCCGGCAGGCGCCGAGCCGCTGGTACCATTCCAGATCGCCGTATATGATGCCACCGGATCAGGCGGAAGCCCCGGGACCCAGATCGGCGATCCGATCGATGTAGTCCCGACAGCGTATGGGTGGGTAGAATTCACCTTCCCGACGCCGATCAACATTACGAGCGGAAACTTCTATCTGGTGATGATCCAGGGCGGTAATGCACCGAATGCAGCCGGACTGGCCATCGACCTGACAGCGCCGAAGCTGAGGAGCTGGTCGAAGTTTGTAACGGGCGGAGGCCCGTGGCTGCCGGCCGCCGGCAACTATATGATGAGAGCCGTACTGAACGGTATTGGCGGACCGCTGCTGCTGGACAACCTGGGCGGCGACAAGATCTTCACGGCCAATGCCATCGAAGGGATGCTCTATAAGACGGTACCCGCTTCGGTCACCGGAAAAGAAGGAGTAGGCATATATGCAGGCGTCAACTGGGCAGATTATGCCGATGCCGCCAACGCTCCTGCACCGCAGACAGTGAACAGGAACGTACAGTATATTGCACAACCTGCCTCGGATCAGTCGGCAACGGAAGGACAGCCCTTCACGATGATCAACCCACTGCCGGTACCCGAAAACACGGCAGCGATCCTGTACAACAATGGTCCGTTTATGAACAGTCCCGGAACGGGATTCGGCGGAGCCGATGAGTCGGTGATTGTGACAGGGACGAACTCTTATGGTTTCAACGACAATAACACCCCATACAGGATAACCGATGACTTCACGGTAGGCGCCGAAGGGTCATGGGGATTAACGAGCATTGAGTTCTTTGGATATCAGACCGGCTCGACGACGACCTCGACCTTTACACAAGCCTTTATCCGTATCTGGAACGGTATGCCGGGAGCAGCAGGAAGCGCCGTGGTTTGGGGAGATACCACCACGAACCGCCTGGCCAGCACAAGCTGGACGAACTGCTACAGGGTATCGGTTCCGGGAGGAGTAGAGACCACACGGCCTCTGATGAAGATCGTAGCCAACACTTCGGGACTGGTACTGAGTCCGGGCAACTACTGGGTAGAATTTGGAGCCAAAGGAACGCTGGCCTCCGGACCATGGTGTCCGCCGATCAGCATCAACGGCCAGCCGAACTGTGGTAATGCCCGTCAGTTCGTTGGGACGACCAACGGCTATGTAGCCATCACAAGCGGTGCATCGCTTTACCCGCAGGGAGTACCGTTCATCATCAACGGTTCGGTTATCGTTCCGGGCGCACTGCCTTACCAGGTATGGCGACTGAAACAGGGCGAAGAAGGCAACCAGTCCGTATGGACCTCGGTATACACGGGGAACAGCACCTACACGACGGATAACTCCTGGCAGACCTTACCCAATGGTGCTTACCGCTGGGCAGTGAAGGCCAAATATCCGGGCGACCGCTGGTCACAGCCGACCTTCTCGAACGTGCTGGGCAAGAACTGGACAGCCGGTGTAACGATCAACGTTACGCTGACCTGTGCCAACAACACAACCGAATTCACGATAGTAAAGCTGCAGAACATAGCCTATCCCGACACGGTATACCAGACGACGCTGGATGCAACCGGCACGGTAACCTATCCGACGGTATGGAAGGGTGACTATTCGCTGACGGTGACCAAGTTCGGATATGATCTCTATGCGCAGAACTATACCATCATGGCCCCGATGACCATCGACGTGATGCTACTGGAAAAGAAACCGGCGCCTTATGGCATGACGGTTAACGACCAGAGCCTGGTATGCAAATGGCGTCCGCCCAAGGGACAGGAGAACTTCTTCTTCGAGAACTGGAACAGCGGCAGCTTTGCAACCAACGGCTGGGTGGCAGATGCAGGCAACTGGGCAGTTTACATGTACTTGGGTAATCCTGCCCCGGCAGCCTGGTTCTACTATTACCCGTCGGCTACGAATTACGAACAATCCATTACCAGTAAGACCATCCAGGGAGCTCATTCCGAGATCATGCTGGTTGGCTGGGACATCTACCTGAGCAACTACTATGCCGGTATCCCGAACTACCTCTCGGTTGAGATCTGGAACGGTACGGCATGGAACGAGTTGAAGACCTACCAGAACACCGGTAATATTTCATGGACGTCGGAAGTGGTGGATGCATCAGCATACACGCACGACGCCTTCAAGATCCGGTTCCGTGCCTGGGGTGACGACAGCTATTATATCAACTACTGGGTGGTTGATAACATCTTTGTAGCTGCAGCCTTCAATCCGCAGACCTGCTTGCTGGGATACAACTTCTATCTCGACAACACGCTCATCGCTGTAACGAGCGATACGACCTATACCATACCACCGCAACTGGTTGCTTACGGGCAGAACTATACCGCCTGTGCACTGGGTGTTTATGGCAGCGGTTATTCAGGAACGACGTGTGCACCGTTTACATCACACTTCCTCTGCCCGGCAACCGGACTTACGGGACAAGCCATTGAGAACACGGCTTACCTGACATGGACAAAACCGTCGTGTTCGGGAGGAGAGATGATGTCGTTCATCTTTGATGACGGCGTGGCAGAGAACGGCTGGTGCATCAATCCGGGCTACCTTGCCTGGTTAGGTAATGTGTTCCCGATCGATCCGGCCCTGAACGGACAATTGAAGTCGTTCGATGTATGGTTTGGATCATGGGGTATGGGCGGAACAAGCCAGCCTCTGACGATCGATGTGTTCGATCCTGCATACAATCTTCTTGGTTCCACAGGAGTGTTTGCACAGACGGATCAGGTATGGGTGAATGTGGAAGCGCCGGATATTCCATTCGACGGACCGTTCCTTGGGATGGTCAAGTGGAATTTCGTTCCGGGCACATCCATGTTTATGGGCTTCGACGAAAACGGGCCATATTCGGCCGATGCACTTGGCTGGTACAGTGACGGAAGCACATGGGCACCGATCAACCAGATTGCTGGCGGTAACCCCGGCGTATTCCTTTGCCGTGCCAATGCTCTGGTATTTGGTGACAAGAGTGATAAGATGGTCACGTTAGGACCGACGATCCAGCCCAAGGGCAATCCTGCACCGACCAATGCTTTGGCAAAGGCCACAGGCCAGATCGATACGAAGAGCCATCCGCCGACGGGCGTGAACCCGATCGGATCGAGCCCGGATGCTGACTCAGGTCTGAGAGGCTACATGATCTACCGCAATGGTACGGCTCTTGGTCCTCCGCCTCCGCCTCCGATGATCAACGATCCGAACATCCTTGAATATTACGATGTGGGACTTGATCCGCAGTGTTTCCTGTATGGAGTAACCGGAGTTTATGATCTGAGTGTCTTCGGGTTCATTGGCCAGTGGGGGCAGTCGCTGCCCGACACGGCGACGGTATGTATCAACTATGGCCGTCCATTGCCGTTCTACGAACCATGGGATATGGGGAGCTTCGCGTACAACGACTGGACCTTCAATCCCGATCAGAGCAACTGGAGCATCAACACCGGATTTGGCAACCCGGCACCATCGGCCGACTTCTCATGGCAGCCAGCTCTAACTGGTTACAGCAGCGCACTGGAAAGCCCGACCCTGAATGCCGGTCCGTGGACCTGTGCCAAGATCTATCTGGATTATGACTATAAGCTGATCGACCGTAACTCAACGGCTAATGAAAAGCTTACCGTCGAAGTCCTGATCGATGGTACATGGAAGAAGGTGATCGAGTATACGAACGAAGGCTCCGTGGATTGGACCTTCGCAACCAACGAGATCTCTTCAGCCAAGGGTAAGGCCTTTAAGGTAAGGTTCCGCGCTCATGGCGATAACTCCGTTGACCTGCTGCACTGGTATTTCGATAATATCCATGTGTATGGTATCTGTGCTGTTCCTCAAACCCTCGATGCTACAGTGATCGGAACCCCGGCCAATGATGTACAACTGACCTGGTCGCCTCCTTTCTGCGGTACAACCGGCACCGTCGTTAGCTTCATCTTTGATGACGGCGAGGCCGAAAACGGCTGGTGCATCAACCCGGGATATCTTGCCTGGTTAGGTAATGTGTTCCCGATCGATCCGGCATTCAACGGAGTGTTGCAGTCGTTCGATGTATGGTTTGGATCATGGGGTATGGGCGGAACATCCCAGCCTCTGACCATCGATGTATTCGATCCTGCATACAATCTTATTGGTTCCACAGGAGTGTTTGCACAGACGGATCAATTATGGGTGAATGTGGAAGCGCCGGATATTCCATTCGACGGACCGTTCCTTGGGATGGTAAAATGGGATAACGTTCCCGGTACATCCATGTTCATGGGCTTCGACGAAAACGGACCGTATTCGGCCGATGCACTTGGCTGGTACAGCGACGGAAGCACATGGGCACCGATCAACCAGATTGCTGGCGGTAACCCCGGCGTATTCCTGTTACGTGCCAATGCTCTGGTATTTGGAGACAAGAGTGATAACATGGTCACGTTAGGGCCGACGATCCAGCCTAAGGGCACTCCGGCGCCGACCAATGCTTTAACTAAGGCCACCGGACGGATCGACACCAAGAACCACAGACCAATGGGTGTCACCTTCCTTACCGGTAACAGTGATGTGGATGTCAGCTACGATATCTATCGTATGAGCGACAGCGCTCCCGATTGGGCTAAGATCAATACGGCGCCGGTCACCGATACTTTCTATACCGACCTTAACCTGCCATCGGATATCTATTATTATACCGTCACCGCAGTTTATGGAACAACCTGCACCTCCGATTCCTCCAACATTGTTGAAGCTGACGTTGTGGTAGGTATTGACCCTGTAAACAGCGGAACGATCTCGATCTATCCGAATCCGGCTACGGAAAATGTAAACGTGAAGAGCGATTACATGATCTCGGAAATTGAAGTGCTGAACTATGTCGGCCAGATGGTTTACAACAAGAAAGAGGTTGAGACCAGGACCGCCAAGATCAATGTTTCATCCTTCCAGTCAGGCGTATACTTTGTGAAGGTAACCACCGATCAGGGTGTACGTACGGTGAAGATCACCGTTGCCAGATAATCCTTGAATGGAACTTCCAGAAAAAGGCCGGCTGACACCGGCCTTTTTCTTTTTGTATTTTTTTTTAACTTTTTTTTTATTCTTTTTTTTCGTATTATTCTTTTGATAATGAATCAATAGTAACAGAAAATGAACCGTCCTGCCATGAAAAAACTAATTTTTTCGGCTTGCTTTTGTTTGCATGAAGAAAAAAGTGTACTTTTACGAAAATTTATGAATTGAAATTTAGTTCAGTTCCTGTTAAAAGGTATTTCCGGAAAGGTGTCATTACAAGCCTTTTAAGAATATCTGGACAGGAGGTAATTTTTTTTTGTGTTATTCACAGATATTGCTTATAGACTACTGATGTACTTGCTTACTCTGTCAACACTCTCTTCATATATATCAATTAATCAATCGTTAGTTGATCCTTTTATATTCATTCACAGATTTATTAACCCTAATTTTTAACCTTATGAGAAATGTTACCAAAATGTTACTGATGCTGATGCTGTTTTTAGCTTCAACATTTGTACTCGTTCCTCAGGCCAAAGCACAGATCACGCTGTGGACGGAGAGTTTCGAGAATGGAGGAGCAGTTCCGAACGGATGGGCAACGGAAGTGACCAGTGGCACATGCGCCACCATCACTTTTGTTACCAGTTCCACCCTGGCGAACTGTACTCCGTACGACGGACAGTACTTTGTGAAGTTCAACTCCTTTAGTTGTTCTTCAGGAAGCGCCCGTTTGAAGAAGACCACCTCATCATCCACGTTGGGTTGTCCCTCTGGGACCATTGATTTTGCGTGGTTTGAAGATCCTGGTTATTCAAGCGCTTTATCCGAGGGGGTCTGGGTTCAATACTCGACCAACGGGTCCACCTGGACAAATATTGCTTTCTTTCAACGTTACAATGCCATTGTGGGCTGGAAGCTGAAAAGCGTTGCCTTACCGGCTGGAGCCTTAAACCAGGGCACCGTGTACGTTGCCTTCCATTTTATTACTCAATACGGGAACAACTGTTACCTGGATCTGGCGAAATTCAAAATTGCACCCCCGCCACCAGCTCCTGCCGCTGTAACGATCGGCACGGGCACGGCAACCTGCAACTGGCCGTATACCACATACTGGGGCGACGGCCGTACGCAGATCCTGCTGACGGCAGCCGAGATCGCGGCAGCCGGCGGAGCGCCGGGCAACATCAGCAAGCTGGGCTTTAACGTCATCACAGCCAACCCGCAGGTGATGAACGGCTTCACGATCGAGGCCCAGCACACGGCCCTCACGGCGCTGACAGGCTTTGTCCTGACCCCGGGTACGGTGGTCTATACCGCCAACTACACGGTACCGGGAACAGGCTGGCAGACGATCACCTTCACCACCCCGTTCAACTGGAACGGCACCTCGAACGTGCTGTTCAACATCTGCTACGACAACGGTTATAACTATAACAACTATTCCCCCGTTTATGGTACTGCCGGTACGACCATGTGCTGGAACTACTATACAGACGGCTCACCGGGATGTGCGATGACCACCGGATCGGGGAAAGCCCGTCCGAACGTACAGATGACCATGAACATCATAGCCGGCCACATTGGAGGCGTAGTCACCAGCGCTCTTGACGGTTCACCCATATCGGGTGCCACGGTATCGATCGGATCAACCAGCGTCACCACGGGCGCCGACGGTTCCTATTTGCTATTCAATGTACCGATTGGCAACCAGACCCTGGTTGTTCAGAAAGTAGGCTGGATCACCTCCAATACGGCGGTGACGATCATTGCCAATATCCTGATCACACAGAATGTAACCTTATCCCCAGCCCAGGCGAACATCCAGGGAGTGGTGAGGAATGCAGCGGACGGCACGCCGATCATCGGCGCCAAGGTATGGATCAATAACTTTGTAACTTACAGCACCACCGGCGGTAACTATTATCTTACCGTCATGCCGGGCGGTCTTTATACGCTCAACTGCGGGAAACCGGGCTGGGATAACTTTGCGGTAACCCAGACTTTCAACGGTGGAACAACAAGCACCATCCCGATCAACCTGAACCAGACGACCTATGCACCGGGACCGTTCACGGCCACGCTGAACACGGGCCAGACGGCAGTAAACCTGGTATGGGCGCCACCGTCAGGCTTATATGAAGTGATTTATGACGACGGTATCGAGGATGATTTCACGGTCTGGGCCAACCAGGGCAACATGAATGCCGTGAAGTTCACCCCGCTGAACTATCCGGCCACGCTGATGGCGGGTAGGGTCGACATTGGTGTTGAAGGCGACTATCCGGCAGGCGCCGAGCCGCTGGTACCATTCCAGATCGCCGTATATGATGCCACCGGATCAGGCGGAAGCCCCGGGACCCAGATCGGCGATCCGATCGATGTAGTCCCGACAGCGTATGGGTGGGTAGAATTCACCTTCCCGACGCCGATCAACATTACGAGCGGAAACTTCTATCTGGTGATGATCCAGGGCGGTAATGCACCGAATGCAGCCGGACTGGCCATCGACCTGACAGCGCCGAAGCTGAGGAGCTGGTCGAAGTTTGTAACGGGCGGAGGCCCGTGGCTGCCGGCCGCCGGCAACTATATGATGAGAGCCGTACTGAACGGTATTGGCGGACCGCTGCTGCTGGACAACCTGGGCGGCGACAAGATCTTCACGGCCAATGCCATCGAAGGGATGCTCTATAAGACGGTACCCGCTTCGGTCACCGGAAAAGAAGGAGTAGGCATATATGCAGGCGTCAACTGGGCAGATTATGCCGATGCCGCCAACGCTCCTGCACCGCAGACAGTGAACAGGAACGTACAGTATATTGCACAACCTGCCTCGGATCAGTCGGCAACGGAAGGACAGCCCTTCACGATGATCAACCCACTGCCGGTACCCGAAAACACGGCAGCGATCCTGTACAACAATGGTCCGTTTATGAACAGTCCCGGAACGGGATTCGGCGGAGCCGATGAGTCGGTGATTGTGACAGGGACGAACTCTTATGGTTTCAACGACAATAACACCCCATACAGGATAACCGATGACTTCACGGTAGGCGCCGAAGGGTCATGGGGATTAACGAGCATTGAGTTCTTTGGATATCAGACCGGCTCGACGACGACCTCGACCTTTACACAAGCCTTTATCCGTATCTGGAACGGTATGCCGGGAGCAGCAGGAAGCGCCGTGGTTTGGGGAGATACCACCACGAACCGCCTGGCCAGCACAAGCTGGACGAACTGCTACAGGGTATCGGTTCCGGGAGGAGTAGAGACCACACGGCCTCTGATGAAGATCGTAGCCAACACTTCGGGACTGGTACTGAGTCCGGGCAACTACTGGGTAGAATTTGGAGCCAAAGGAACGCTGGCCTCCGGACCATGGTGTCCGCCGATCAGCATCAACGGCCAGCCGAACTGTGGTAATGCCCGTCAGTTCGTTGGGACGACCAACGGCTATGTAGCCATCACAAGCGGTGCATCGCTTTACCCGCAGGGAGTACCGTTCATCATCAACGGTTCGGTTATCGTTCCGGGCGCACTGCCTTACCAGGTATGGCGACTGAAACAGGGCGAAGAAGGCAACCAGTCCGTATGGACCTCGGTATACACGGGGAACAGCACCTACACGACGGATAACTCCTGGCAGACCTTACCCAATGGTGCTTACCGCTGGGCAGTGAAGGCCAAATATCCGGGCGACCGCTGGTCACAGCCGACCTTCTCGAACGTGCTGGGCAAGAACTGGACAGCCGGTGTAACGATCAACGTTACGCTGACCTGTGCCAACAACACAACCGAATTCACGATAGTAAAGCTGCAGAACATAGCCTATCCCGACACGGTATACCAGACGACGCTGGATGCAACCGGCACGGTAACCTATCCGACGGTATGGAAGGGTGACTATTCGCTGACGGTGACCAAGTTCGGATATGATCTCTATGCGCAGAACTATACCATCATGGCCCCGATGACCATCGACGTGATGCTACTGGAAAAGAAACCGGCGCCTTATGGCATGACGGTTAACGACCAGAGCCTGGTATGCAAATGGCGTCCGCCCAAGGGACAGGAGAACTTCTTCTTCGAGAACTGGAACAGCGGCAGCTTTGCAACCAACGGCTGGGTGGCAGATGCAGGCAACTGGGCAGTTTACATGTACTTGGGTAATCCTGCCCCGGCAGCCTGGTTCTACTATTACCCGTCGGCTACGAATTACGAACAATCCATTACCAGTAAGACCATCCAGGGAGCTCATTCCGAGATCATGCTGGTTGGCTGGGACATCTACCTGAGCAACTACTATGCCGGTATCCCGAACTACCTCTCGGTTGAGATCTGGAACGGTACGGCATGGAACGAGTTGAAGACCTACCAGAACACCGGTAATATTTCATGGACGTCGGAAGTGGTGGATGCATCAGCATACACGCACGACGCCTTCAAGATCCGGTTCCGTGCCTGGGGTGACGACAGCTATTATATCAACTACTGGGTGGTTGATAACATCTTTGTAGCTGCAGCCTTCAATCCGCAGACCTGCTTGCTGGGATACAACTTCTATCTCGACAACACGCTCATCGCTGTAACGAGCGATACGACCTATACCATACCACCGCAACTGGTTGCTTACGGGCAGAACTATACCGCCTGTGCACTGGGTGTTTATGGCAGCGGTTATTCAGGAACGACGTGTGCACCGTTTACATCACACTTCCTCTGCCCGGCAACCGGACTTACGGGACAAGCCATTGAGAACACGGCTTACCTGACATGGACAAAACCGTCGTGTTCGGGAGGAGAGATGATGTCGTTCATCTTTGATGACGGCGTGGCAGAGAACGGCTGGTGCATCAATCCGGGCTACCTTGCCTGGTTAGGTAATGTGTTCCCGATCGATCCGGCCCTGAACGGACAATTGAAGTCGTTCGATGTATGGTTTGGATCATGGGGTATGGGCGGAACAAGCCAGCCTCTGACGATCGATGTGTTCGATCCTGCATACAATCTTCTTGGTTCCACAGGAGTGTTTGCACAGACGGATCAGGTATGGGTGAATGTGGAAGCGCCGGATATTCCATTCGACGGACCGTTCCTTGGGATGGTCAAGTGGAATTTCGTTCCGGGCACATCCATGTTTATGGGCTTCGACGAAAACGGGCCATATTCGGCCGATGCACTTGGCTGGTACAGTGACGGAAGCACATGGGCACCGATCAACCAGATTGCTGGCGGTAACCCCGGCGTATTCCTTTGCCGTGCCAATGCTCTGGTATTTGGTGACAAGAGTGATAAGATGGTCACGTTAGGACCGACGATCCAGCCCAAGGGCAATCCTGCACCGACCAATGCTTTGGCAAAGGCCACAGGCCAGATCGATACGAAGAGCCATCCGCCGACGGGCGTGAACCCGATCGGATCGAGCCCGGATGCTGACTCAGGTCTGAGAGGCTACATGATCTACCGCAATGGTACGGCTCTTGGTCCTCCGCCTCCGCCTCCGATGATCAACGATCCGAACATCCTTGAATATTACGATGTGGGACTTGATCCGCAGTGTTTCCTGTATGGAGTAACCGGAGTTTATGATCTGAGTGTCTTCGGGTTCATTGGCCAGTGGGGGCAGTCGCTGCCCGACACGGCGACGGTATGTATCAACTATGGCCGTCCATTGCCGTTCTACGAACCATGGGATATGGGGAGCTTCGCGTACAACGACTGGACCTTCAATCCCGATCAGAGCAACTGGAGCATCAACACCGGATTTGGCAACCCGGCACCATCGGCCGACTTCTCATGGCAGCCAGCTCTAACTGGTTACAGCAGCGCACTGGAAAGCCCGACCCTGAATGCCGGTCCGTGGACCTGTGCCAAGATCTATCTGGATTATGACTATAAGCTGATCGACCGTAACTCAACGGCTAATGAAAAGCTTACCGTCGAAGTCCTGATCGATGGTACATGGAAGAAGGTGATCGAGTATACGAACGAAGGCTCCGTGGATTGGACCTTCGCAACCAACGAGATCTCTTCAGCCAAGGGTAAGGCCTTTAAGGTAAGGTTCCGCGCTCATGGCGATAACTCCGTTGACCTGCTGCACTGGTATTTCGATAATATCCATGTGTATGGTATCTGTGCTGTTCCTCAAACCCTCGATGCTACAGTGATCGGAACCCCGGCCAATGATGTACAACTGACCTGGTCGCCTCCTTTCTGCGGTACAACCGGCACCGTCGTTAGCTTCATCTTTGATGACGGCGAGGCCGAAAACGGCTGGTGCATCAACCCGGGATATCTTGCCTGGTTAGGTAATGTGTTCCCGATCGATCCGGCATTCAACGGAGTGTTGCAGTCGTTCGATGTATGGTTTGGATCATGGGGTATGGGCGGAACATCCCAGCCTCTGACCATCGATGTATTCGATCCTGCATACAATCTTATTGGTTCCACAGGAGTGTTTGCACAGACGGATCAATTATGGGTGAATGTGGAAGCGCCGGATATTCCATTCGACGGACCGTTCCTTGGGATGGTAAAATGGGATAACGTTCCCGGTACATCCATGTTCATGGGCTTCGACGAAAACGGACCGTATTCGGCCGATGCACTTGGCTGGTACAGCGACGGAAGCACATGGGCACCGATCAACCAGATTGCTGGCGGTAACCCCGGCGTATTCCTGTTACGTGCCAATGCTCTGGTATTTGGAGACAAGAGTGATAACATGGTCACGTTAGGGCCGACGATCCAGCCTAAGGGCACTCCGGCGCCGACCAATGCTTTAACTAAGGCCACCGGACGGATCGACACCAAGAACCACAGACCAATGGGTGTCACCTTCCTTACCGGTAACAGTGATGTGGATGTCAGCTACGATATCTATCGTATGAGCGACAGCGCTCCCGATTGGGCTAAGATCAATACGGCGCCGGTCACCGATACTTTCTATACCGACCTTAACCTGCCATCGGATATCTATTATTATACCGTCACCGCAGTTTATGGAACAACCTGCACCTCCGATTCCTCCAACATTGTTGAAGCTGACGTTGTGGTAGGTATTGACCCTGTAAACAGCGGAACGATCTCGATCTATCCGAATCCGGCTACGGAAAATGTAAACGTGAAGAGCGATTACATGATCTCGGAAATTGAAGTGCTGAACTATGTCGGCCAGATGGTTTACAACAAGAAAGATGTTGAGACCAAGGTCGCCAAGATCAATGTTTCATCCTTCCAGTCGGGCGTATACTTTGTGAAGGTAACCACCGATCAGGGTGTACGTACGGTGAAGATCACCGTTGCCAGATAATCCTTGAATGGAACTTCCAGAAAAAGGCCGGCTGACACCGGCCTTTTTCTTTTATATCTTTGCATCCGTATGATTTCCATTAATAACCTGTCGGTCCGGTTTGGCGGAGAAACCCTCTTCGATCACGTAACCTTCATCATCAATGATAAAGACAGGATCGGACTGGTCGGGAAGAACGGAACCGGTAAATCTACCATCCTGAAGATTATTAAAGGGTTATTCCGGCCTGATGAAGGAGATGTGGTCATGCCCGAAGGAAATACGGTTGGTTACCTTCCGCAGGAGATGGAAACCCAAAGCAAACGAACCGTGATGGAAGAGGCCTTGACGGCTTTTCATGAGATCCGGCAGATGGAATCGCTGATCCGTCATATGGACGAGGAAATTTCGGGCCGCAGCGATTATGAATCAAAGGAATACCAAACCCTTTTAAAAAAGCACGGAGACATCATCGAACGGTATCACCTGTTTGGCGGACAGACCGTCCAGGTAGATATTGAAAAGGTGCTGACCGGTCTTGGCTTTGAACGGGAGGATATGAACAGGAGCCTTACCGGGTTCAGCAGCGGCTGGCAGATGCGGGTCGAGATCGCTAAAATCCTTCTCCAGCGTCCCGATCTGATCCTCCTCGACGAACCCACGAACCACCTTGACATTGAATCGATCCAGTGGCTGGAGGAATTCCTGTCGGATTATTCCGGCGCCGTGATCGTAGTATCCCACGACCGGGCCTTCCTCGATAATGTGACGAAAAGGACCATTGAGATATCCCTGGGAAAGATCTTCGATTATAAGGCAAACTATTCCGGGTATGTGGAGCTTCGCGAAGAACGCCTCGAAAGCCAGCTGGCTACCTATTCGAACCAGCAGCGCCAGATCCGGCAGATCGAACGGTTCGTTGAACGCTTCCGTTATAAAGCCACCAAGGCCCAGCAGGTCCAGTCACGCATCAAGATGCTGAGCAAGATAGACCGCGTCGAAATCGAACCCATCGACAACCAGGGAATCCATTTCCGTTTTCCACCGGCACCCCACTCAGGGAAGATCATCCTGGAAGCCCATCAGCTCGGCAAGGAATATCCGCAGAAACGGGTGCTGGATCATCTTGATTTTTCCATTATCAAAAACGACCGGATCGCCTTTGTCGGTAAGAATGGGGAGGGCAAAACCACCCTGTCGAAGATCATTGCAGGAAAACTGGACCATGCCGGACAGCTGAAGTTCGGTCATAATGTGGTCATCGGCTATTACGCGCAGGACCAGGATGATTATCTCGACCTCGAGAAGACCGTCTTCAAAACCATCGACGATGTGGCTATCGGGGAGATAAGGACCCGGATCAAAACCATCCTGGGTGGTTTCCTTTTCAGCGGCGACGATATTGAAAAGAAGGTCAGGGTACTTTCCGGGGGAGAAAAATCGAGGCTTTCCCTGGCCCGGCTGCTGCTGACGCCCGCCAACCTGCTGATCCTTGACGAGCCCACCAACCATCTCGATATGCGGTCGAAAGATGTCCTCAAGAACGCCCTGCTCCAATTTAACGGCACTCTGATCATCGTTTCACATGACCGCGATTTTCTCCAGGGACTGACGAACCGGGTGTTCGAATTCCGTCATGGTACAGTAAGGGAATTTATCGGCGATATCTACGACTTCCTGGAACAACGGAAACTACGTGCTCTTTCTGAGCTGGAGGCCAATCCGAAAAAATCAATACCGTCAGAACCGGACACCGTTTCCCTGAATAAACTGAACTGGGAAAAACGAAAGGAAACAGAACGGGAGACCCGGAAGCTGAAAAGCCGGATTGAGAAATGCGAATCGGAAATAGAACGGATCGAGGCCGAAATGAAAATAAAGGAAGGAATGCTGGGGAATCCTGAGGAATTTCAAAAACAGATCGGCGATGGCAGTCTTTACCGGGAATATGAATCGCTCAAAGGACAATTGCAATCAGAAATGCATCGCTGGGAAAACCTCCATGAAAAACTAAACACCTTCTGATTTGATATATCTCAGGTCGGCTCAGCCCTTGCAACGCGATAAAAACTCAAAAGTCAAAATCCAGACTCCTAACTCCCTAATTATCAATTATCAATTATCAATTATCAATTTATCACCTCTCCCTTCCCAGGATCTCTTGTGCCAACTCCTTCAGGTTCGATTTCCTTGTATTGTCAACCTGAACTTCCTGCAGAATCTTCAGTGCCCGGTCCACATAGCTGACAATCTCGGCCTGTGCGGTTTCATCCACCCGGAGAGCCTTGTAGATCCTGGTTACATTGACTACTTTTTCTGAAACCGGTAACTCCGGATCGAAAAAGGCATGGGTCAGATGGATCAGGTCGTCCTCCCTGGCCAGCTCAAAGGCTTTCAGGTAAAGAAAGGTTTTTTTATTGGTGATGATATCGCCTCCCGTTTCTTTACCGAATAACAAAGGATCGCCGAACACATCAAGATAGTCATCCTGTAGCTGAAAGGCAAGACCGAGATTTTCACCGAAGGCGTACAATTTATCTGCTTCTCCGGGGGGTGCACCGGCGATGAGGGCTCCGGTCTTCAGGCAGCAGGCGAGCAGGACGGCGGTTTTCAGGCGGATCATCTTCAGGTAATCGTTCAGGGATACCGCGGATCGTGTTTCAAAATTCATGTCGTATTGCTGTCCTTCGCAGACCTGGCGGGCTGTATCGTTGAATACCTCCAGGACCGGAAGGAGGAAGGCAGGATCGGTCCTCGTCAGATAGGAATAAGCCAGCACAAGCATGGTATCACCCGAGAGGATAGCTGTATTTGAGCTCCATTTTTTATAAACCGTCTCTTTTCCGCGGCGCAGCGGCGACTGATCCATGAGATCGTCGTGCAGCAGGGTGAAATTATGAAAGATCTCCATGGCCATGGCGGCGTGGATCGCCTTTTGGGGTTCCCCGCCAAAGAGATCGCAACCCAGCAGGACAAGGAGGGGTCGCAGTCTTTTCCCCCCCATCCGGATCGAGTAATCGATGGGTTCGGTCAATTCCCTGGGCTCATGAATGAAATCTGCCGCAGTAAAGGCATCCTGAATAATCTGACGGAAGGCTTGCACGGAGGGCATGACTATGGATTCAATGATGTTCGGAAAGCGACAACAGGTATTGTCCGTAACCGCTTTTCAGAAGGGGTTGGGCAATTTTTTCAAGCTGCTCCCGGTCGATGAATTTCATGCGGTAAGCCATTTCCTCGATGCATCCGATTTTCAGTCCCTGCCGGTTTTGCACGACTTCAACAAACTGGGAAGCCTGCAGCAGGGATTCAAAGGTACCCGTATCGAGCCAGGCAATGCCGCGGCTGAGAACCCCCACTTTGAGCTTCCCGTGCTCAAGGTAGTACCGGTTCACATCGGTGATTTCATATTCCCCCCGGGGGCTTGGTTTGATGTTCTTTGCCACCTCAACCACGGTATTATCATAAAAATAGAGTCCGGGAACGGCAAAATTCGATTTGGGATGCCAGGGCTTTTCTTCGATAGAAAGAGCCCGGCACTGATCGTCAAATTCTACGACGCCATATCGTTCCGGATCATGAACGTGGTAAGCGAAGACAACCCCTCCAGCCGGATCGCTGTTTTCCTGGACGATCTGGCTCAGACCGCTTCCGTAAAAGATATTATCTCCAAGGATCAGGGCAGCGTTTTCCTTTCCGATGAACGTTTCACCGATCACGAAGGCCTGGGCCAGTCCGTTCGGTATGGCCTGTTCCGCATAAGAAAAATCACAACCCAGTTGCCGTCCGTCGCCCAGAAGTTGTCTGAAGCTCGGGAGGTCATGTGGGGTGGAGATGATCAGGATCTCACGGATACCCGCCATCATCAGGACCGATAGCGGATAATAGATCATCGGCTTGTCATAAATGGGCATCAGTTGCTTGCTGATTGCCAGGGTTAACGGATGTAAACGCGTTCCGGACCCACCTGCCAAAATAATTCCTTTCATCTCGTAACGGTTTGTTTTTTATTTTTTTTCATCCTCCTGCGGATCAACCCGTCTTTCCAGGTCAAGATGATCGGTTTCGGTGTCGTCATCATCCTCGTAGAGATCGACCAGCGGCTTTTCAAACCCTTTGGTTGTACTCCACTTATCGAGCGTCAGCAACATGGAGGGAAGCACGAACATGTTCAGAAGTCCGGCAACCAGCAAGGTGAAGGAGATCAGGAATCCAAGCGCCTGGGTTCCGCCGAAGGTGGAAAGGATGAAAATGGCAAATCCGAAAAAGAGGACGGTCGAAGAATAGATCATGCTGTAACCGGTCTCCTTCAGGGCCGAAATGACCGATGAATGGATGTTATGTCCGGTTTGTTTCAGCTGTAAACGATACCGCGAAAGGAACTGGATGGAGTTGTCCACAGAGATCCCTAAAGCAATGCTGAAGATCAGAATGGTGGATGGCTTGATAGGAATGCCCATGAACCCCATCAGGGCTCCGGTCATGAGCTGAGGGATCAGATTGGGGATGAGTGAGATCAGGATCATTCGCCACGAGGTGAACAGGAATGCCAGCAGCAAGGCGATCACCACAATGGCAAGGGCAACGCTCTCCAGCAGGTTCCGGATAAGGAAGTTGGTGCCTGTCAGAAAAACGACGCTCGTACCGGTTACATCCACCTTGTATTTGTCAGGGCTGAAGATGGAATCGATCTTGGGTCTCAGGGTCCGCTGGATGCTGTCGATCTTCTTGGTCCCGACATTAGCCATTTGCACGCTGATCCTGGTGATCTGGTAGTTCGAATCAATGAAGTTCTTGATGATGGTCCGTTTCTTCGACTTGAAAGTCGGGATATAATCGGCCATGAAAGTAAGCTCATTCGCGTCGGGCAATGAATAATATTGCGGATCACCGCCAAAAAAAGCCTGTTTGGCGGTTTTGATCACTTCCACAATGGATAAGGCTTTCGAAAGTTCCGGGTAGGTTTTCAGACTATCCTGCAGCCGGTCGATCCGCTTCAGCGTGGAAAGGCTCAATACCCCTTTCTTTTTTTTGGTGTCGATGGTGATCTCCAGTGGCATGATCCCCTTGAAATGTTTTTCAAAGAAGAGAAGGTCCTTGTAAATCGGATCACGCTTGGAGATATCATCTACAATGGTTCCGCTGGTTTTCAGCCTGGCTGCCCCCACGACACCGATCAGGATGCAGATACCCATGGCGGAATAGATCAGGTTCCGGCGGGTTAAAACCCACTGGACGGCCTTGTCGATGATAGATTTTGCAATGCTCTCTTCAATATGTTTCGTATGTTTTTGCTTGGGCGGGGGCAGGAAGCTGAAGAAAATGGGTACCAGTGTCAGCGAGAGCACATAGATGACCATGATGTTGATGGCGGAGATCAGCCCGAATTCAACCAGCAGCTTGTTATTGGTAATGATAAAGGCGGCAAACCCCGTTGCCGTGGCGGCATTGGTAAGGAGGTTGGCCATCCCGATGCGTTGGATCACCCGCGAAAGGGCTTTGGCCTGGTTCCGGTGATGACTGTATTCATAATGGTATTTGTTCAGTATGAAGATGCAGTTTTCCACCCCGATCACGATCAGCAGGGGTGGAATGATGGCCGTCAGCATGGTGATCTTGTAACCGAAGAGGGCCATAAATCCCAGGGCCCAAACCACGCTGATGATAACGATCAGGATGGGGAAGATAACAGCCTTCGTGGAATGGAAAAAAATATAGAGGAAGAAAGCGGAGATCAGGATCGCCAGGATGATGAATAATTTCAGCTCATTCTCGAGCTTTTTGGCCGTCAGGGTTCGGATATAGGGCAATCCGGAAAAATGGACATCGATCTTATCCTTTTTTGAAAAGCGGTCGACGACGGCATTGATTTCCCGGATCAGCCGGATCCGCTCTTTTGACTGGATCAGGTTTTTATCGAGGGTCAATGCCATCAGAGTGGCATGGGTTTTTTTATTGTAAACCAGGTCTTCATAAAAGTGAAGGGAGTAAATGATCGCGCTGATCGAATCAACTTCCTTTTGGGAAGCAGGTTTCCGGGGACAAAGAGGAATGAATTCAAATTTCTTCAGCGAATCATTTTTTACAAGATTGTAAAGGCGTGTTATGGAAATGATCTCCTCAACGCCTTTGATCCGCTTAAGCGAATCGGACAGATCATAAAGATCATTAAAATTCTTCAGATGAAAGAGGTTACTGTCGACCATTCCCAGGAACATAACGGTACCGTCCTCGCCAAACTGTCGGATGAACTTCTGATAAATGATGTTCGTTGAATTGGAGGAGGGTAAGAGGCTTGAGCTTTCATATTGCATTCTGACCTGCGTTGCCATGTACCCCATGAACAAAGTAATCAGTCCGATGGCTACCAGGATCGAAATCCTGTTACGTAGAATCGCCTTGACCAGATAGTTCCACACAGGTTTAGAATTAGGACTTCGAAATTAAGATTTTTTCAAGACCTGTCCGAGTAAAACATAAAATATCCCTGAAAAGAAATTTACGATTAGACGATGTATGATTTGCGATTTTTAAGATTAATCGCCGATCGTCAATCTTACAATTCAATCGTCAATCGAAAATCTTCCAATCGGAAATATATTTGTTTCCTGGTCATTTCCAAAATTTAAATAATTTTGGAACTCAAAACTGAACACCGATGAAGCAGGAATCCAAGTTGTTTTGTGGTAAGACACTGGCCATACTATCCGGCGGAGGAGATACTCCTGCCATCAATTCATCCATCGAAGCGATCCGTAACCGGGCCTCTTTACTGGGATTTAAGGTTTTTGGGATCTTGAAGGGTTGGAAAGGGCTTCTGGGCGATGGCGATGTTGTCGACCTGACCAACCAGCCATACGACGGTTATTACGGAGGTACCGCGCTACGTTCCAGCCGTACCAATCCGTTCCCATCCAAGAAGAATCCTGAGAGCCGTGTCCGTCAGGTGTTGCGTAACCTGGAACGCTATAAGATCGACGTCCTTGTCACCATCGGTGGGGACGATACCAATGGCGCGGCCAAACGTCTTTTCGAGACCGAAGGGATCCCGGTCATCGGTTTCCCGAAGACCATCGACAACGATCTGAGAACCCGAAGCATTCATCATTACAAAGGCAAGGACATTGAGTCGGTCCTTTGTCCGGGCTTCCCGTCGGCAGCCCGGTCGATCATGGAGTTCACTTCGTTTATCAGGACTACGGCCGAATCGCATTCACGTATCCTTGTGCTGGAGGTCATGGGGCGCGATGCCGGATGGCTTACCGGAGCATCCAGCTTCGGAGGAGGTGTCCTGGGCCTGATCCCGGAGTTTGAAATTACAAAAGAGCGCAAGGATGTCTTTATGGAAATCGTGAAGGAGACCTATATGAAGTCAAGGAAAAAATGTCTCGTCATCCCGGTTTCTGAAGGAACACGATGGTTTGACGACCGGACCGGCAAGGTAGATGTTGTTTATGCAAGTTCTGAAGTGGATGAATATGGCCATCCGCGTTTCGGGGGTGTCAGCGGGGTAGTGGCTTCGGAAATAACCAGCAAGCTTGGGATTGAAGCCCGTGCCCAGATCTCCGGCTACTATGCCCGGTCGGGTCACTGCCGGCATTATGACCGCCGGTTGACGACCTGCCTGGCCGACAAGGTAGTAGATCTGTTGCTTCGTGAGGATTACGGACAAATGCCGGTCATGAAAAAAATAGTGCCGTTTGTGGAATTAGAAGAATTCAATACCACTTCCATCGATATGGGCGCGGTTGGCAATAAAATGTTGTCGGACGATTATTATGACATCAATAAATTCTCCTTTACCGATGCTTACCGCGATTTCCTGATGAATATCCTTGAGAAACCTGAATTTGATGAATTCAGATACGATTTTCCGGTGGTGATACCCGATTAAAGGACTACCCGCCACAGCCCCCCTATGATCGGGTTATATGTTTGTTAGAGGTGTCATCTGTACTAAGAAATTTACGATTGGAAGATTTCCGATTTACGATTTACGATTTTTACAAAATTAATCGTTGATCGTCAATCTCATAATTCAATCGTAACTCAAAAATCATTTAATCGCAAATCCGACAACCAAAAGAAAAATTATTGTCTTTACCGGTAGGTGCGGGTATTAAATCATTCCTAAAATTAGATGAACAGTGCCTCTGGTTTTCTGTTCCAGCAGCACCGTTTTGTTTTTGGTGATCCGGTTGATGGCCCGCTGGTTATAATGTCGGATTGTGTATAATTCAACGTTTTCGTTATATCGGACCATATAATCCTTACGCAATTCGGTAATTATTTTCGGTAAAGACGCACCGCGGTGTGGAGACGCACCGCGGTGCGTCTCTACCGATTGGTGCGTCTCTACAGGAAAACCATCGATGCAGATGGAAAACGAAATGGCCGAATTTTGCATTACGTTGACCTTCACCCGGTGTTTTGCCAGGATCATGAAGATGTTGCTGAGGTTTTCCTCAACGATGAAAGAAAAATCCCTGGGGGAGACGGAGATCAGCACCTGGTTTTGTTTACGGATATAGATGGGGACGGATATTTTCCAGGAATCCATATTCCGGATCACCGTCCCGGCAAGATCCGGTTTCCGGAACGATTTGACGTAGAGAATGATATTGGCATTCTCCAGGGGTTTGATGGTCTTGGGATGGATCACTGAGGCTCCGAAATAAGCCAACTCGATGGCTTCCCGGAACGAAAGCAGATCGATTTTCCGGGCGTTCTTTAACCATTTGGGATCGGCGTTCATCACACCTGGCACATCCTTCCATATCGTCATCTCGTCCGCCCGGAGGGCATGGGCAAAGATGGCAGCCGAATAATCCGATCCTTCCCTTCCAAGGGTCGTGGTATTGCCATCCGGACCGCCGGCTATGAAGCCCTGTGTAAGGACAATCCCGCCCTTCCCGTCATGACCCGCCAGCAGACCGGAAAGTCGTTCCCGGATCACAGGTTCAGTAATTTCCCAGTCGACCCGGGCTTCCCGGTATGAGCCATCGGTGCGGATCAGTTCACGGGCATCCACCTGATATGCAGGGATCCCGGCGCGGAGCAGATAATGATGGATGATGGCCGATGAGATCAGTTCCCCGAAGCTGACGATCTGGTCGTATTCAAAGTTATAGTCAATGGATTCGTTATTGAAGAGATGCCCCTTACGGATGGTCCCACGGAGCTGGTCAAAGAGACTGCCCACTTCTCCAAAGACCGGGTGATCCGGCTCAGGGAACAGTTCATGCAGGATCGCAGAATGGTAGTCCCTGATCCGTTCAAAAGCTTCGATCATCGGAATGGGATCCCGGGTCAGATAATGGTTCAGGACCTCTTCCAGGGCATTGGTGGTCTTACCCATGGCAGAGACCACCACCACCAGGGGCTGATTTACATATCTTTTCAGGATTGCGGCAACATTACGGACCCCGGAGGGATTGTTCACGGAGGCGCCGCCGAATTTGAATACCTTGATTTGCATGCGACAAAGTTAGGAAAATCGTACCTTTGCCAACGTAAATTTTTCCTTCGTTGATCACCCATTATCTCCGCGATCCCCGTTGCATTTCCATCGCTTCCGCCCTGCAGGGTGAACACCGGGTGCGTATGCATCTCAAAGGTCTGATCGGATCATCCAGGTCCTTTATTGCCGCTTCGGTTCATAAACAAACACAGAAGATCCATTGTATCATTCTTCCGGATAAGGAAACCGCAGCCTATTTTTTTAATGACCTGGAGCAGATATTTGAAGAAAAGGAGCTTCATTCCGAAAAGAAACAGATCCTCTTCTTTCCATCCTCCTTCAAACGAGGCTTTTCCTCCGGCATTAAAGATAACCTGGGTCTCCTCGCCCGTACGGAGGTGCTTAACCGTCTGAACCACAGGGCAAAAAAATGCATCATCATCACCTATCCGGAAGCTATTTCTGAGAAGGTCGTCAGCAAAAAATACCTCGAAAAGAACACCCTGATGCTTTCCGCCGGGGAACGGGTGAATATGGATTTTGTGATTGACCTCCTGGTGGAATATGAATTCGAACGGGTTGATTTCGTCATCGAGCCCGGTCAGTTTTCCATCCGTGGTGGACTGATCGATGTCTATTCCTTCAGCAGTGACCATCCTTGCCGTGTTGAATTCGCGGGAGACCAGGTGGCATCCATCCGTTCCTTTGATCCTTCCACTCAGCTTTCAATCGAGAAGAAAGCCACGATCTCCATTATCCCGGATATACGGATCTCTCCCGGGAAAAAGATAGGTTACGAATCATTGTTCACTTTTTTACCTCCCTCATCGACAGTCTGGCTGGAAGATGCCCGGTTCACAGCGGATGTGATGGATAAACAACCGGGGTTGGAATTACTGCTTTCGGGAGAGGAACTGTTGAAAACCTTACTCGATTTTTCGACGCTGGAATTCGGGACACAATTTTTTTTCAAAACCGGTCAGTCGATACCATTTACTATTGTACCGCAACCCTCCTTCAATAAAAACTTTAACCTCCTGCTGGAAAACCTTCAGCGCAACACGGCAGAGGGTTACCGGAATCTGCTTCTCGCCGACAATCCCAAGCAGGCTGAGCGATTGCAAAGCATTCTCGATGACCTTCAGGGTCAGTCGGCCGCCGGCCGTCGGCCGTCGGCGGTTACCGATCAGCCGGCGCTCATCACCCGTCACTTCTCCATTCATGAGGGCTTCATCGACAAAGACCTTAAGCTTGTCTGTTATACCGACCACCAGATCTTTGAGCGCTACCACCGCTTCCACCTGCGGGATGGATATGCCGGCAAGGAAGCACTGACCCTTAAGGAGCTCTATGACCTTAAACCCGGCGATTATGTGACCCACATCGATCACGGGGTCGGACGGTTCGACGGGCTGGAAAAGATCATCAATAACGGCAAGGAGCAGGAGGCGATCCGGCTCATATACAAGAATGACGACCTTTTATATGTCAACATTCATTCGCTTCACCGGATATCAAAATACATCGGGAAGGAAGGGACTGCACCGGCGCTGAACCGGCTGGGATCGGATGCCTGGAACAAGCTGAAGAACAGAACCAAGAGCCGGGTCAAGGATATCGCCAAGGATCTGATCCGGCTTTATGCAGAACGCAGGGCAACCGAAGGCATCGCATACTCCCCCGACACCTATCTGCAAACCGAACTGGAAGCCTCCTTTATTTACGAAGATACCCCCGACCAGCTGAAGGCCACGATCGATGTCAAAAAAGACCTGGAAGCCTCTTTCCCCATGGATCGTCTCATTTGCGGAGATGTAGGCTTTGGTAAAACGGAGATCGCCATCCGTGCTGCTTTCAAGGTCGTTGCGGAAAGCAGGCAGGTAGCCATCCTGGTTCCGACCACCATTCTGGCTTTGCAGCATTTCAAGACCTTCTCCGAGCGACTGAAGGACTTCCCATGTTCAATAGCCTATATCAACCGGTTCAAATCGGCCAGATCGCAAACCCAGATACGGAAAGATCTGGAAATCGGGAAGATCGATATCATCATTGGCACCCACCGTTTACTGAGCAAGGATATAAAGTTCAAGGACCTTGGCCTCCTGGTGGTTGATGAAGAGCAAAAATTCGGTGTTTCTGCAAAAGAAAGGATCAAGCAGTTACGGGTGAATGTCGACACGTTGACGCTGACCGCTACCCCGATCCCCCGAACCCTTCAGTTCTCACTGATGGGGGCCCGCGACCTTTCGATCATCAATACGCCTCCTCCCAACCGTTACCCGGTACAGACCGAGATCCATCCATTCCATGAAGAGATCATCCGTGAGGCCATTCATAATGAGATCTCCAGGGGAGGTCAGGTCTTCTTTGTCAACACCCGTATCAGGAATATCCTGGAGGTGGCCGGGATGATCCAGCGTTGTGTTCCGGCGGCGAAGATAGCGGTTGCACACGGACAGATGGAAGGGGCAAAGCTTGAAAAGGTCATGGTCGATTTCATCGAAGGGGAGTATGATGTCCTGATCGCAACAACGATCATCGAATCGGGACTGGATATTCCCAATGTCAATACCATCCTCATCAACGATGCCCATCATTATGGCCTCAGCGATCTTCACCAGCTCCGGGGGCGGGTGGGCCGGTCGAACAAGAAAGCCTTCTGTTACCTGCTGGCGCCACCGGTGTCGACCCTTACCGACGAAGCCAGAAAGCGGTTGCGGGCCATCGAGGAGTTTGCCGACCTTGGCAGCGGATTCAGCATTGCGATGCGCGATCTCGATATCAGGGGCGCCGGGAATATCCTTGGGGCGGAACAAAGCGGCTTCATTTCCGAGATCGGCTATGAGATGTATCAGAAAATACTCGATGAAGCCATCCTTGAGCTGAAGGAAACCGAATTCAAAGGGGTGTTCCAGGAGGAGTCTTCAACGAGATATGTGAAAGATTGTGTGATTGAAACGGATCTCGAGATCCTGATACCCGACCATTATATCTCCAACATTACCGAACGGCTTAACATGTATAAGGAGCTTGATTCCATCGAAACTGAAGAAAATCTGGTTAGGTTCAGTGACCGTCTTGCTGACCGGTTCGGTCCCCTGCCGACACAAACGGAATCGCTGCTGATGACTATCCGGCTGCGATGGCTCGCCCGTAAACTGGGTTTTGAGAAACTGGTACTGCGCAACAACCGGTTTACCGCTTATTTCATCAGCAATCCGGGATCCGCCTATTTTCAGTCCTCCCGGTTTACCGCCATCCTCGAATTCATGAAGAACAACCCCCGGTTCTGCAGTATGAAGGAGGAAAGGCAAAAGCTTTTTCTGACATTCCGGGATGTGACATCCATCGACCAGGCGATCGAAAAACTACTTCTCCTTTCCAGCCAGCACCCGCTTGATAAAAGTTACTAACATTTAATAAATACCTGGCATCAGGGGCATTACTTTTCCTAATTTTGTTGTCTTGTCAGATAGCGAGAAACCCATAAAATATAACCTATGAAGAAACTTTTACTTTTTCTTATTGCATTGTTACCAGCAGTGTTTGGCAATGCGCAAACCGATTGTTCCGACATCATTATGTCGGAATATGTTGAGGGATGGTATAACAATAAAGCGCTCGAGTTGTACAATCCGACCTCGACCGCAATCACACTGGATAATCAGTACCGGCTGATCCGTTGGTCGAATGGCCTCACAACTTCCGACCAGGACCCGCTTTACGTCCTGCCATTGCTTGGCACCATCGGACCGTATAGCACCTGGGTTATCATTCAGGATACCACAAAACCCGGCCAGGATACCATGGTCTGGATCGAATTGCGTAAAAAGGCCGACTGGCTTGCTCCTTACGATTACGGTGGAACAACCCCCGGGGGTAATTGTGTTTTCTGGAATGGAGATGATGCCATTTCACTTCAGAAAAAACAAATCAACGATACCTGGAAAGACATCGACATCTTTGGTGAAATTGGTGTCCGACCTCTGGACTGGCAGGGTGGAACGGGAACGACAGGCGCATGGACCGATACCAAACCTTATTGGAGAGGAACCGGCGCATATCTGACGAAAGACCAAACACTTATTCGTAAGCATACGGTGAAGTTCGGCATCGATAGGGTTGCCATGAGCCATTATGGCGACGAAAGCACCGGTGTTTTTCCCAATAGTTTTTATGCCTTTGCTGAATACGATTCAATGCCTGCGAATTTCTTTGACAGCCTGGGAAGTCATTGGTGTGATTGTAAGACTCCACAATCAATAAATGAACTGAAGCACACAGATAAAGTAACTATTCAACCTAACCCGGTCACCGATGATCAGTTCAGGATTCTTTCCTCTTCACTCGTGAATTCAGTGGAAATTTTTTCAGTTGTGGGTCAATCGGTCTTTTTCCGGACTTATAATTCCCGTCTTCGCGAAGTAACGGTTCACCTTAATAAATTACCAGCCGGAGCTTACCTGGTTAAAGTAGTCAATATTGATAACCAGGCAGTAATCAAAAAAATACTCGTTCAATAATAATTTCCTGTTAAAATTTTTTTTATTATAGGGGCAACCAGAACCGGATTGCCCCTATGTTTTCTCAAAATAATAACAAATTCCATGATATTATGATTAAACGTTTTACTGTTTTATTCGCTGCAATTTTGTTACCGTTTCTTCTTATAGCACAGAAATGTATGATAAGGGGAGTCGTCTCCGATGCCGGTTCAGGTGAAACTCTTATCGGAGCTACAATTCTTTATGATGCTGGCAAAGGAGTAATTACCGATATGGACGGGAGATATTATATCAAGGTAGATCCGGGAACATACCATCTCAAAGTTTCGTATGTGGGTTATATTCCCCAGGAGATCAATGTCACTGCTGAAAAAGGTGAAATCACCCAGGATTTTAATTTAAAGACCCCAACCCTGACTGAAGTTGAAGTAGTTGGCGATGTGGCAAAGACCAGGGAAACACCGGTAGCTTTCTCTACCGTGCGACCAATCCAGATCCAGGAAGAACTTGCCAATCGTGATATTCCAATGATCCTTAACAAAACCCCTGGGGTTTATGCAACACAACAGGGTGGTGGCGATGGCGATGCACGGATCAACGTTCGTGGATTCAGTCAGCGTAACCTTGCAGTGATGATCGATGGGATACCAGTTAATGATATGGAAAACGGCTGGGTTTACTGGTCAAACTGGTTTGGATTGGATGCTGTAACAAGGAATATCCAGGTGCAACGCGGGCTTGGTGCCTCGAAACTGGCATTGCCTTCAGTCGGAGGTACTATGAACATTATTACAAAAGGCATTGATGCAAATCTTGGTGGAGGGATAAAACAAGATGTAGGTAGTGATGGTTATCTACGGACATCGATTGGTTTTACAACCGGTCAGTTGAAATACGGATGGGGCATTACCATCGCCGGTTCCTACAAACAAGGCAATGGTTGGGTTGATAATACCTGGACGAAAGGATGGTTTGGCTACATCCGCATCGATAAAAAACTTGGAAACCATACCCTTACCTTCTCTGCCATGGGAGCGCCCCAGAAACACGCACAACGCTCCTATATGAAATCCATTGCTACGTTTGATAAAAATTATGCAGCAAAACTGGGTGTTGATACTTCCAGGGCAAGTCCCAACTATACCAATAGCTGGGGTATCCGGTATAACTCAAACTGGGGATATCTGAACCGTTGGACCCCGGGTCCGAACGGAGAACGGATTTACCAGGAAAATCCTGAGGTCCTTGCGCAATCGCTTAATTATTATTTTAAGCCACAAATCAGCCTGCGCGATTTCTGGCGTATAAACAATAAGTTCTATCTGTCGACTATTGTTTATACATCATTCGGTAATGGAGGGGGAACGGGAACATTCACCGGCGATAAAAACGGCACACCGGGAGGGTCAACACCTCCGCTTGACCCATCCAACGGACAAGTCGCCTTCCAGACTTACTATGACGAAAACATGGATCCCATTAACAAAGAACGGTCTAGTGGCATTATCCGCAGCAGCGTGAACAACCATTACTGGTATGGCCTGCTGTCAACTTTTACCTGGGAGATCAACTCGGAATGGACATTTTCAGGTGGACTTGACCTGAGAACATACAAAGGACAGCATTACGGTGAAGTATATGACCTGTTGGGGGGTAGTTACTTCCTCAATAATTCTAACAAGAACAGATATACCTATGATCATTTATACGAAGGAGATAAGATCTACTATAACAATGATTCAAAAGTTCGGTGGGGGGGTATATTCGCGCAAGCCGAATGGAAAAAGGAGAAATGGTCGGTTTTTCTGAATCTCACTACTTCACTCAGCGCCTACCAGCGGCTGGATTATTTCAGAAAGAAGGACCTGATCCTCGATGGTGAAAAATATACCGAGGCCGTTGGTTACGGTGACATTTTTTACTATAACGGCTCAAACCACATAACCTATTCCCTGGGCGATACACAATTCTCCTCCAACGATACGGTGTTTGTCATAAAACAACAAGGCTCTAAAAAAGATACGCTCTTTATCGTAAACCCCACCCCATACGATATGAATTCTTCCGAAGCCATATTTACCCGAACCAAGTGGAAGTTATTCCCGGGATTTACGGTGAAGGGGGGAGTGAATTACAACATCAATGGCCGGAACAACATTTTCATGAACCTGGGTTATCTTTCAAAGGCTCCAAGATTTAACAACGTATTCAATAATAGCAACCAGGAGATCATCAATGCGAAGAACGAAAGTATTTTGGCCCTGGAACTAGGCTACAGCTATAATTCCAAAAGGATTTCTCTGAATGTTAACGGGTACCTTACCAAATGGAACAACCGGCCCCTTGATGCGACACCGACTTATACCGATCCGAAAACCCAGGAAACATATCCTTATAATGTTAATGGGATCAATGCCTTTCACAAAGGTATCGAAATTGAATTCGGATGGAAACCATTCCCGTCATTGCAATGGGACCAGGTACTGGCATGGGGTGACTGGCGATGGACATCAGGTGGCATTGTCAATATTTATTCTCCGGCAGGCGACTCAATTACGAGTTTTGAATTTAACGCCAAAGGTGTTCATGTCGGCGATGCTGCCCAATTCCAGTTAATGGAAAGCCTGCGATGGGAGATCATTAAATATTTGTATGTTTCAGGAAGTTTCACGCTTTTCGCAAAAAACTACTCTCAGATGGATCCGGCTTCACTGACCCCGAATTTTATGGATCCTGATGGTAATCCGCCTGATTCCTGGCAATTGCCTGTATATTTCCTTGTCGATGTAAATGCAGGCTACCGTTTCACTTTCAAGAATTTTAAACTGGATATCCGTGCCAGTGTACTCAACTTACTCGACAGGGTTTATATTTCCGATGCACAGAACAATGATTCATATTCTACGAAAACTACAAATTTTGATGCCGGATCTGCCGGGGTGTTCTTCGGAATAGGACGAACGTTTAATGCTTCTATCGCCATCAGCTACTGAAAAAAGTGATGAAGTGATGAAGTGATGAAGTGAATGTAGCCCGAGACGCCGTCGCGTTGCTGTTGCCCGACCGATCAAAGAAGTTATAGATCAACTAATGAGAATCTGAAAAGAAATAACAATAAAGTAACTTAGAAAAATGATGAAGAACATTACATTCAGCTTATTTTGTCTGGTAGTCCTTGGCTTCCAGGGATATTCACAGGCTAACATTGCAGAAGCCCGGGCAATGGGTCCAGGCGCCACCGTGACTGTAAGAGGCGTGGTAACAAATGGTTCGGAATTGGGGAATGATATACGTTATTTACAGGATGCCACAGCGGGCATTGCAGCTTATAAATACAATGCTTTCCCTGCCACTTTGAGAGGCGATTCAATTGTTGTCACTGGAACTTTAAAACTTTGGAATCAGCTTTTAGAAATAGATCCTGTGACTTCATTTTCGAAACTTGGCTCCGATAAGCCACTCCCTGAGCCAACCATCATTACCCCGGGTGAAATGAGTGAGGAATATGAAGCCAGGTTGGTTTCCTTTGAAGGGGTCACTTTTCAAAATGCCGGAGGTGTTTTTGCAGGTAATATGAATTATAACGTAACCGATGGAAGCGAAATCGGCCAGATCAGGATTAATATTGCTTCCCCGCTTGTCGGAAAAATCATTCCGACGGATGTGGTTACCCTTGTAGGTATCTGTTCACAGTACAGTTTTGATAATCCCAATGCAGGATACCAGTTATTATTGAGAGACACACTCGACATTATTTCCAGTAGTTCAATACTATTCACCGAACCGCTCTCGGTCAGCAATATTACAACCACGGGGTTTTCACTAAATTGGGTTACGAATATTGCCGGGACTTCCGAATTGTTTTATGGCCGTACTCCCCAACTTGAACTCGGACATATTCCCTCTTCGGGAACCGGGACAACCCATGCCATCAATCTTTCGGGATTCAATCCTTCTGACCTTATTTATGTGCAAGCTTTCTCAGTAGCTGGTCCGGATACCGGATGGTCTGGACTGAAGAATTTCATCACAGAATCTGTTTCCTCCGGTACATTCATAGTTTATTTCACACGCCCGGTGGATACAACCGTTGCAACGTCCGAAAAAGCCATTCAAATTTATCGGGCGGTTGATGACACCTGTATCGCCTATATCAACCGTGCAAAACAAACAATCGATATCGCGATTTATAACTTCAACATAGAAGGAATCAGCAATATTCCCAATGCCTTGAATGCAGCTAGTGCACGTGGGGTGCGAGTCCGGATTGTAACCGATGGGGGTACCAATAATTCCGCCATGCAGGAACTTAATGCCAGTATCGGAAAAATTGCACGTCCTGTCACTACCGGTATAATGCACAATAAATTTTGGGTGATTGACGGACAATCAGCCAACCCCAACGATCCTATTGTCTGGACCGGTTCCTGTAACTGGACTGATCAGAATATAAATACCGATGCCAATAATGTTCTCTTTATCCAGGATGCCAGTCTGGCTAAGGTTTATACCCTCGAATTTGAAGAAATGTACGGTTCCTCAACCATTACTCCCGATCTATCCAAGGCGAAATTCGGACCCGCGAAAGCAGATAATACACCACATGAGCTGATTATCGGGGGAAAACGTGTGGAAGTATATTTCAGCCCAAGCGATGGGGTGAACAGTCAGCTTGTCTCCCATATCAATACTGCCGATAATGACCTGGAGATAGGAACTATGCTGATTACTCGCACGGTTATCAGTGATGCCATTATTGCAAGGTTTAATGCTGGTGTAACTTCGAAAGTCATTATCTCCAACCGCGCTACTTCACCCCAGGTCGTTGACACACTAGGAGACGCCATGGGTAATAACTTCAGAGAATATCACGAACAAGGTTTACTGCATAGCAAAATGATGGTTGGAGATCAATCGAACCCGTCGTCAGACCCGTTTACCTGGACCGGTTCCCATAACTGGAGCGATGCGGCTAATGTGAGCAATGATGAAAATACCATCGTTATTCACGATGCCCTGATCGCCAACTTGTTTTATCAGGAATTTGTCAAACGGTTCAGCCTTGCTATTCCCATCAGCGACCATCCTGTCCTGGATCTTGGACCTGATCAGTCAGTATTTGGTGATGACACCGTAACTCTGGATGCCGGGCAATTTGCAACCTATAACTGGTCGACCGGTGACCTGACACAGATCATCAAGGTTGATTCCTCCGGCGTCGGATTCGGAACAAAGAAAATCTATTGCCGGGTCACAGACGCCTATGGCGTACAATCAGATACCGTGAGAATCACATTCAAACCACATCAAGGGATCCCGGAACAGAACAACTCCGTTTCGAAAATCTCCATCTACCCGAATCCCTCCTCCGGAGAATTTAACCTGTCATTCCATGCCGGCATCAGCGAAAACGCAACGGTCGAACTGATCGGTTTCAACGGACAACGGGTATGGGAACAGTCCGGTTCCATCAACCCGGGGGAGAATGTGATAAAGATCAACGCTCAGTCGCTTCCTGCAGGTATCTATATGCTCCGCTTGAAAACATCTTCAGGGGATGTCGGGAAAAAGATCATGATCAACTAAACCGGTAAAGGGAACCAGACAATTTGGTTCCCTTTTCTTCGTTGTTACAGAAAAATTTTGTTATTTGGCCCGATCCTGATATTTTTGTAATTACATAATCCATCAACACGTGGCAGAAAATCTGGTTATTATTCCTACCTATAATGAAAAAGAAAACATCGAACGGATCATCCGGATGGTGTTTTCCCTGGAAAAAGCCTTTGATGTGCTCATTGTGGAGGATAATTCACCGGATGGAACCGGCCTGATCGTCAAACGACTAATGGAAGAGTTTCCCGGACATCTGTTCATCGAGGAGCGGACAGGGAAACAAGGTCTCGGAACAGCCTATATTCATGGTTTTAAATGGGCTCTGAAAAACGGATATGAATACGTATTCGAGATGGATGCCGATTTTTCGCATAATCCGGTCGATTTGCTCCGGTTGTACCATGCGGCAAAAAAAGATGGCGCCGATCTTGTTATCGGTTCCCGTTATATTACCGGCGTCAACGTGGTAAACTGGCCGATAGGTCGTGTTTTGATGTCATATTATGCCTCCTCTTACGTCCGGTTCGTCACACGGATGAAGGTGCGTGATACGACTGCCGGATTCATCTGTTATGCCCGCCGCGTTCTGGAAGCGATCAACCTCGACAAGATTCGTTTTACGGGCTATGCCTTCCAGATAGAAATGAAATTCACGGCATGGAAAATGGGTTTCAGGATTGTGGAAGTGCCGATCATTTTTACCGACCGTACACTGGGCGAATCCAAGATGAGCAAAGGGATCTTTAAGGAAGCGGTTCTCGGGGTCATCAGTCTGCGCTGGAGAAGCCTCTTTAAAAAAACCAGACGAATGACCGACTGACCTTTCTTTCCATTAATTTTACACCGTATTTCCACAAGTTTAAATCAAGGATGAATAATTCCTGGTATATCTGTAATGCATGGATCGTCAATGAAAGAAGGCGGTTCAAAGGGGGAATCCTGATCATTGATGGCTTGATCGCCGGAGTTTATGAAGGAACCGAGGGTGAGATGCCCCGACTGCCGGCTCAGACCCGGACCTTCGATGCCGGAGGCAAGTGCCTGATCCCCGGAGTGATCGACGATCAGGTTCATTTTCGTGATCCCGGGCTTACCGACAAGGGCGACCTGACGACGGAAAGCAGAGCTGCCGTGGCCGGCGGGATCACCTCATTCATGGATATGCCCAATACCATCCCGTGTGCAACCACCCTTGAAATCCTGGAAAAAAAATATGACCTGGCTTCCGGAAAGTCGCTGGCCAATTATTCTTTCTTTCTGGGCGCTGCCAATGATAACCTGGACCAGATCATATCGGCTGATCCTTCCCGTATTTGCGGATTAAAGGTATTCCTGGGGGCATCGACGGGTAACATGCTGGTGGACGATCCGTCAACGCTAGAGAACATCTTCCGGAAATCACCGCTGCTTGTGGCGGTCCATGCGGAGGAAGAATCGATCATACGGCGGAATTTAACCCAATACAGGGAACGGTATGGTGACGAAATACCCATGTCGGCTCATCCCCTGATCCGCAGTGAGGAAGCCTGTTATGTGTCCTCGCACAAGGCTGTGCAACTGGCACGAAGGCATAATACCCGCCTGCACCTCCTGCATCTGTCAACGGCGAAGGAACTCAGCTTATTGGATCAGGATATTCCCCTGACGGAAAAACGCATCACCGCAGAGGTCTGTATGCATCATTTATTGTATGATGACCGTGCCTATCCGGAACTCGGACCGAAGATCAAATGGAATCCGGCCATCAAGACGGAAAAAGATCGGCTGGCATTGTTTGAAGGACTCCTCAACGGGAAAATTGATATCGTTGCCACCGATCATGCACCGCATACCTGGGAAGAGAAGCTACGGTCATATCCGGATTGTCCCTCCGGCGCCCCCATGGTACAGCATTGCCTGGTGGTTATGTTTGGATTTATCCATGAAGGAAAGATCTCCATCGAAACTGTGGTGGAAAAGATGTGCCATGCCCCTGCTGTTTTATATGGGATCAGGAACCGGGGCTTTATCCGGAAAGGATTTCATGCCGATCTGACCCTGATCGATCTGACTGCCCCCTGGCGTGTTGAAAAAGATAATCTTTTATATAAATGCGGATGGTCGCCGCTGGAAGGCGTTACCTTTCCATCGAGAGTCACCCATACGTGGGTCAACGGACATCTCGTCTATAACAACGGAATATTTGATGATGGTGTGAAAGGAAAGCGGTTGGAGTTTTCAAGATAGCCCTTTCTGACCGCTCCATGAAAAGGAATACTCTAAAAATCAATAAACAATGAAAACCTGCGGTTTATTCTTTCTCTCAATCATGTTCCTGGTTGTTTCATGCCGGATAGAGGATAAGGTTGTTGAAGAAACCTACCAGGATGGCTCTCCAAAGCGGGTATGCATTTATCTGGGGAAAGGGGAAGGCCGTGAGATGATCCGGGAGATAACCTACTATCCCAACAAGCAGGTTCAGGTGGATGGCGGGTACAAAAACAACCAGCGAAATGGTAAATGGACCTACTGGTATGAAAACGGGAAGCTATGGAGTGAGGGTTTTTTTAAGAACGGTAAAAGTGACGGAAAAAGAACCACCTATTTCGATAGCGGGAAGGTTCGCTATGAAGGATATTATAAAGAGGATATCCGGGTAGGGAAGTGGCGCTTTTTTGACGAAAACGGCCGCCTGCTTCAGGAAATTGATTATTCGGCACCACCCAAAGAAACAAAGAATTAGTATTTTATCACGGTATAGACGGGCAGGTGATCGCTGTAGCCGCCAAAGTACTCCTTACTGCTTGCCGTCCGGTTAGGTATCATCTCACCCTTTTTATTTCTGAACAGCATCCACTCCTGTTTAAAGACGTACCCGTAAGGAGGAAGAATTACCGGGCCTTTCCCCCGTTTTTTCATCAGCAGGCTCCCCGACGCCATGATCTGGTCAAACAGATCCCAGTCTTTATAGTATAAGGTTCCTCCCCCTTTCTGAAACGTTTCATAAAGAAGATTATAAAGCGTTCCGGCTGCCGGTTGTTTGCCGGGAGGAACGGCTCCGAGAATTCCGGCGATGCTTTGGTCGGAGGGTTCATCATTGAAGTCGCCCATGACGATGATATTGGCCCGGATATTCACAGAAAAGATGGAATCGGTGAGATGTTTCAGTACCGATGCATTTTCAGCCCGTTTTATGGCCGTCTCTTCGGGTCCGCCTTCCCTCGACTTCCAGTGATTGACAAAAAGATGGAAGGTGTCCTTTTTTGCGTCCAGGAGTTTGATATATAAAATAAAACGGCTTCGGAAAGATTTTGCCGACGGAACGGCTTTGTGTGCGAGGTAGCTGAAAACATCCTTTCGGAAAATCAATGCGACATCAATTCCCCGCGGGTCATTCCCCTCTTCCAGGACCACCTGGTAATTCCCGTTTCTTAGCCGTGTTTGTTCTACCAGATCTTCGAGGATCGTTTTGTTTTCGACCTCCGCCATCCCGATGATCGCCGGCAGATTGGTACTGTCGATGGCGACCAGGACTTTTCCGATGTTATGAATTTTATGATACATCCTTTCGCCGGTCCAGGCTACTTTCGAGGTTGGTAAAAATTCGTTGTCGTCGGTATGTGGATCGTTGATGGTGTCGTAAAGGTTCTCAACGTTATAGAATACGACCTTGAAGCTGTCGGTCCGGCTTTTCTGGCCAAAGCTCCATGGGGCAGCCAAAAGAATAATGGAAATAAGGATGAGCGTTCGTTGTCTCATTGAGCTTTTATTTCCGGCAAATATCCAAAAAAAAGGGCAGCCAGGTGGCTGCCCTTTGAAAAAATGTGATCCCGTAAGGGTTAATTCACGACGATGACCAGGTATTTGCTGGCGCTCCAGAAGGCTTTATAATCAAGGATCTGAAGCGACTGGATCATCTTCTTGTCACCCTTGAATTTATAGGAAGTGCTTGGGTGGCTGGAAAGGATCTTGGCTTTTTTGCTAAGGATCGAGATCTCGGTAATCTTACGGATATCGATCTTGGTGAATAAGGTCTTATTGAAATCGGCAAGGACGTCCCCGCTCTTGATCACCCCGTTCTTCTTCAATTCCTTGCTGTTGCCGATCACATAATAAGCGCTGTTCAAAGCGGCATCCTGGGCGGCAATGGTCTGGCTCTGATCCTGGAGCTTCTGGCTCTGGACCTTCACGGTGCCTGTCAGGGTATCGATCTTCAGGTTAGCCGTCTCGATGGTGATATTCAGCTTGGCCAGCTTGGCACGGAGGTCTTCAATATCCATGGCTTTTTGGGCATTGTCTTTTGTCAGCCGATCAACCATCTTTTGCAGTTCATCCACCTTCATATTGGCATTCTTCAGTTTTTTTGAAAGAGAAGCGATGGTCATTTTATTTTTCTCCATCAGGGCGTATATCGATTGAATATCGCTTTTTATCTGTTCCTTCGCAGAAAGCTTTAACTCTCCTCCTCTGTCGGTGCTGAGGTTGATAATGTTTTCCTTCATTTTGATGGTATCCAGGGTTCCCTGGATTTCGTTGATGGAGCGGACAAATTCGTTGATGGCTTCATCTTTTTGGAGGGTTTGGGTCATCAGGCTGTCGGTCCTGGCCTGCAATTCTTCGGCTTTTTTCTTAGCCTCACGGCCGCAGGAAAAAAAGACCGGAATTAATAAAAGAATGAAATACTTTTTCATTTGGATGAATTTTATAATTTGGGGCTAAATTAGTAAGAAAAATAAAAATATGTATCAATACCCGAAAATTATCCTGAAACCCGGAAAAGAAGCCTCTTTACGTAGGTTCCATCCCTGGGTCTTCTCCGGAGCGGTTTCCCGTGCCGAAGGAACGGTTGGTGAAGGCGACATCGTAGAGGTTTTGTCCTCCCGGAATGAATTTCTCGCGCTCGGACACTATGCCGGCAGTTCGATAGCCGTCAAGGTTTTTTCCTTTATCCGGAAGGAGGTAAACGATGATTTCTGGATTGAAAAGCTGAAAGCCGCCTATGTGTTACGGGAACAGCTTGGTTTAACGGATAGCCCGCTTACCAATGCCTATCGGTTGGTTTTCTCTGAAGGGGACTCACTTCCCGGACTTATCATTGATTTCTACAATGGTCTTGTGGTCATCCAGACCCATTCCACCGGGATGCACCGGCATAAGGCTGTATTCGTGAAGGCGCTTCAGGAAATATACGGTGACCAGCTAAAGGCAATCTATGATAAGAGCGGGGAAACCATGAAAATACCGGTAGAGAACCAACTGCTCATCGGAAATTCCATGAAAACGCAGATCCTCGAGACTGGCCACCGGTTTCTGGTCGACTGTGAAAAGGGCCAGAAGACCGGCTTTTACCTTGATCAGCGGAGCAACCGTATGTTTGCCCAATTCTATGCGAAAGACCGGAAAGTCCTGAATGCCTTTTGCTATTCCGGTGCGTTTTCGGTATATGCACTTAAAGGCGGAGCCAAAAATGTACTGTCGGTCGACAGCTCCCGTCAGGCCATCGAATGGGCCGGAGAAAACATAGCGCTGAACGGGTTTTCCTCCTCGCAGCACCGGACGCTGATAGCCGATGTCAAGCAGTTTCTGTCGGATCCGGATGAAACCTTTGATATGATCATCCTCGATCCGCCGGCTTTTGCAAAGACCCATTCCGTCACCCATAATGCACTGCAGGCCTATATCCATATCAACCGACGGGCCATCCAACGGCTGAACCCGGGGGGCATCCTGTTTACCTTTTCATGTTCCCAGGCCATCAGCCATGACATGTTCCGGTCGGCCGTTTTATCAGCCAGCCTTGAAACGGGCCGTGAACTCCGGATCCTGCATCACCTCACCCAGGGACCCGATCACCCGGTCACCATCCATCATCCCGAAGGAGATTATCTGAAGGGGTTGATCATGGCTGCAGAATGATCGAGATGTCCTGATAGGGGGCAAAGGGAAGTAATTATTAGAAATTTTCGTATTTTCGCTTACTGATAAATTCACCCCACCGGTAAAATTATCCATGGCTGAGGAAAAAAAGAGAGTTGCGGGAATCTCTGTGATCGCCGCATTTTTTTTAACAGGCTTTAAGCTGACTGTCGGCATCCTTACCGGCAGTCTCGGAATCCTTTCGGAAGCATTGCATTCCGGGCTGGATCTGGTGGCCGCCGTGATAACCTATTTTTCTGTCAGGATATCCGACCGCCCGCCGGATGCAAACCACCAGTATGGTCATGGTAAGATTGAAAACTTTTCAGCGCTGGTTGAAACGTTCTTGCTCCTGATCACCTGTGCTTGGATCGTCTATGAAGCGGCCAACCGTTTGATGACCGGAAATACAAAGATCGATGTCAATATTTTCAGCTACGTCGTGGTGGTTACCTCCATTGTGATCGATTACTCCCGGTCGAAGGCCCTGAAACGGGTCGCGAAAAAATATAACAGCCAGGCGTTGGAAGCCGATGCACTTCATTTTTCAACCGATATCTGGAGTTCTGCCGTGGTACTGCTTGGTCTCATTTGTGCTCAGTTTGGCTTTTATTTTGCCGATTCCATCGCGGCCCTCGCGGTAGCCCTTATTGTCCTGAGTATCTCTTACCGGCTCGGAAAGAGGGCGATTGACGTTCTCCTCGATAAGACACCCTCCGACCTGCTGAGAAAGGTCATTGAGGTTCTCGATCAAACTTCGGAGATAACCCATTATCACGACCTGAAGATCCGGTCAGCGGGCCCGGATACCTTCGTGGAAGTCAATATTCACGTCAATTCCGGCATCACCATCGAAGACGCCCACCTGATCTCCGACCATGTTGAACAAAAAATCGCAACCATCCTCCAACGGTGTACGGTACATGTTCATATTGAACCGGAGCAGGTGACCCCTTGATCTTTTTACAAAAAAGTGATATATTTGACTTTTCATGGCAACCGGTTCAGATATGGAATCCGATGCAAAGCCTTATATCCTCATCGTCGACGATCTCGATTATAACGTTTATTTCATTGAACGGATCATCGAACCGTTCTATCCGCATATCCTTAAAGCATTTTCCGGAAAAGAAGCGCTGGAGAAGATGAGGGATGTTGAACTTGCCCTCGCACTGATTGACGTTCAGATGCCGGAGATGGACGGACTTGAGCTTGCAGCACGAATCCAGGGCGATCCAGCCCGTGGCATCGTTCCGATCATTTTCATCACGGCCCACGCCTATGATGAACCCCATCTGGAAACGTTTTATCAATCCGGCATCATCGATTTTATCACCAAGCCATTCCAGCAAAATATCCTCATCAGCAAAATAAAAATCCTTCTCGAATTAAACAGGCAAAAACAAAAGATCGTTGAATCGGAGAGAATGTACCGGATGCTGCTGAATGCTTCCCCTGAAGGGATTGTGATACTGGATACCAATGGAAGGATCAGTGAGATCTCAGACATTACCTCGGAGATATTCGGACTTGAAAAGAAGGAAAAAGCGATCGGAAAAGAGTTGACGGCCCTGTTCCCCAGCGCTGAACAGGATAAAATGAGGGAGATTCTTAAAATAACACTGGCGGAAGGCTTGACCCAGAATGTTGAGATCGGGTTGTCCAGGGTCGGCCGGGAACCTCTCATCTGTGAGATCAGCACAACGCTGATCCAGGAAAGAGACGGCAAACCTAAGGCTTTTATGGCCATCATCCGCGATATCTCTCAACGGAAAAAACTGGAGCAGCAATTGATCAATGCCGAGCGTCTCGCCGGATTAGGGGAAATGGCCACCGGCATCGCCCATGAACTCAACCAGCCGCTGAATACCATTTCCCTGGGCCTTGAAAACCTGCTGGATGAAATCGGCAGATCAAACAAGCTGGATAAAGAATATTTTCAAAAGAAGACACAAAAAATATTCGATAATATTCTGAGGATAACCTATATCATCGATCATATCCGAACCTTTTCCAGGGGATACAGCGAATTTATCCATTCCAGCTTCAACTGTAACGACAGCATACGTAACGGGATCTCCATGATATCAGAGCAATTCAAACATAAAGGACTGGAACTGGTCCTTGATATGGACGAAAAAATTTCCAACATCAACGGAAACACTTACCGGTTTGAGCAGGTGATCCTGAATTTGCTGTTAAATGCCAAAGATGCCATCGAAGAAAAAAGGAAAACCCTGAATACTGATTTTCTGAAGGTGATCGGGATCAAAACCTATCAGAAGGACCAGCATCTTTTTGTGGAAGTCAGGGATAATGGCATCGGAATAAAGCCTGAAGTGATGGATAAAATCATGTTCCCCTTTTACACGACCAAGGAACTGGGGAAAGGAACCGGTCTGGGTCTTTCAATTTCCTATGGGATCATTAAAGAAATGAATGGAGATATCGAGGTTGAGAGTGAATATACGGTCGGGACCATGGTAAGGATCATTCTTCCGGCAGAAATTATGAAGCAGTAACAATGGATAAGCTGAAGGTACTCATCATCGACGACGAACGCCCGTTTACGGAAGAACTGGCTGAGTTCTTCCGGAATTCCGGGTTTGAACCATACCAGGCCATTACCGGCGAAGAGGGATTAACCGCACTGGAACAGAAGGACATCGATCTGCTGATCCTCGATGTACGGTTACCTGGGGTGAACGGCCTCGATATCCTGAAAGAAGTAAAAGAAAAATACCCGAACCTTGAAGTGATCATCGTCTCGGCACACGGAGATATGGATACGGTGATAAAAGCCATGCGGCTGGGAGCCATCGATTACCTCCGGAAACCTTTCCGGCTGGTGGATATTCAGATCGCCGTGGAGCGTACCCGGAAGTTTCTTCAGCTCCAGCACCGGATCAAACAGATGGAGGAAAAAAACTCCTTGATCTCAAAAAGCCTGGAAGAAAGGATCGACCGGCATTGGATCGGTGCCAGTTCGCAGATCCGGGAAGTCCTGGACCTGGCCATGACCGTTTCCCGCTTTCCGGATACCAATGTGCTGATCACCGGTGAAAGCGGTACCGGCAAAGAAAATATCGCACGGATTATTCATTTTGCCAGTTCCCGCAAAGATCATTTGCTTTGCACGGTCAACAGCAGCTCCATCACCGATTCCCTGATGGAAAGTGAGTTTTTCGGACATAAAAAAGGATCCTTCACAGGAGCAGTAACCGATAAAAAAGGTTTCTTTGAAGTGTGTGACCACGGTACCCTGTTTTTCGACGAAATAGCGGATATGCCCCTGAACCTGCAGGCAAAGGTGCTTCGTGCCATCGAAGAAAAAAAGATCACCCGGGTTGGGGATACCGAACAAATCGCGACAGATTTCAGGATCATCTCAGCAACGAACCACGATATCGACCGGCTGGTTGCAGAAAAAAAATTCCGTCTCGATCTCCTCCACCGTTTAAATACCTTGCATATCCATATTCCGCCCCTGAGGGAGCGACCCGATGATATCGACCCCCTTTTGCATTATTTTGTTGAGGATTTCTCGAAGAAAATAAATAAGCAGTTGCCTGGGATGGATCGTGAGGTGGTCCCGGCCTTGAAACAATATGGATTTCCTGGCAATGTAAGGGAACTCAAGAATATGGCAGAACGGGCTGTCATCCTTTCGAAAGGGGAATCATTGACGGTTCATGATTTTCCTGTTAAAGCCGCTTTCTCAATAGCCATAACGGATGAATCCGGAAAACAGACGTTAACGGAAATCGAAATGGAGATGATCCGGCTGGTATTGCAACGGTGCGATTACAATCAAAAAGCTGCTGCAGTACAGCTTGGCATAACAAGGGATGCCCTTATCCGAAAAATGAAAAAGTACGGTATCATCATAAAAAGGAAAGAGGATCCCTCCTGAAACCGCACACGAGTGCGGTTTTTTGCAAAAAAAACGAAGAGTACTTCACATGGGTTTATCCTCCCTTTAAAATTAAATGAACTTTTCCTTCCACAGGATCAACGGTTTGCCTTAGTTCAAGCCATTTCCTGGATTTGAAATCTGAGGGTGGTACGTCGTTTGCATTCCCCTTTACGACGGTTTACTTTCACCATTATTATTACATTCCTTGAGACGCATCCCGATTCGGTACACGAATCTTATTCCATTTACTGTTTTCGGTAAGATGGTCATTTCCCTTTTTTTACAATGCCTTCATTCTGCCCGATCAATAATTTCCCCCTTTCTTCTCTTGTTCACAATCCTTATATACGGGAACCCCGTTCCGGAGGAAAAAAATATTGTTCGCCTCGATAACGAGCCTCCGACCATCACCTGTCCTTCGGGTAGTCCATTCTCAAGGAGCATGTCCTCCGGACATTGTTATTATGTTGTCCAGGGTACTGAATTTGACCCGAGCTACTCCGACGATTATCCGGGCGCCACCCTCACCAACGACTTCAATCATTCCAATTCACTGGCCTCGGCGCAATTACCGGGCGGATCCACCATCATCACCTGGACTGTCACCGATATTTTCGGCCTTACAGCCTTTTGCTCTATAACCGTCAATATTGCTGACAATCAGGTTCCAACCATCACCTGTCCGTCCAATATCACGACAAACAATACTCCCGGATCCTGCTCGGCCCCGGTGACGGTTCCCAACCCGATAATGAACGATAATTGTGCAGTGACCTGTCTGACCTGGACAATGACGGGCGCCACAACCGCCAGTTCACCTTTGACCGGGATCAACTATGTGGGAACCTATACGTTCAACGTCGGAACGACGGTGGTGACGTATACGGTAAAAGATGCAGCCGGAAACACAGCTTCCTGCAACTTCACTGTAAAAATAAACGACATCCAGAATCCCACCATCACCTGTCCGGCCGGAAGCCCTTTCAACAGGGGAACCGTTTCTTCGGGATGCTACTATATCGTGGAGGGTGCGGAGTTCAATCCCACCTTTTCCGATAACTGTCCCGGTACCACCATTTTCAACAATTTTAATTATACCAATACTTTGGCCAACGCCCATCTGCCGGTGGGGGTGAATGTCATCACCTGGACGGCAACCGATGCTTCCGGACATATTGTTTCCTGCATAATAACCGTCAATGTGATCGACGATGATCCGCCGGTCATCACCTGTCCGCAGGATATCACCGTCCCCTGTCCCAGCAGCATTCCGGAACCCGATATAACCCTGGTGACGGCTACCGATAACTGCGGCCTGGTCACTGTCACCCATATCTATGATAATTATATCGGTCTGGGTATTGTCCCTGGCTTTTGTCCGACCTCGGTAGAACGGACTTACCGTGCTACAGACAGCACCGGAAATTATACCAATTGTATTCAGATCATAACGGTTGCCGATCAGTGCGGTTGTCCCATCTGCCAGACGGCCGTTCCGCATTATTATGTGAATCTGACCGGCGATTGCGACAGCATTTGGAACAGTCCTCCTGTTTCACGTCTGGGAAAGTGCTGTGACGCAACCGGATCCGACCGATGTATTTCATTCTCAGTTCTGCTGAATGAACATGCAGTAGGTATCTATGTAATGATAGATGGGGCGGCCCCTCCGGGTCATTATTATCAGGTTGATTGTGGCCCTCCGACTCCTCTTGGTGAAATGCTATGTATTCCGCAAGATGGAGAGTATCACACCATTACGATCTGTAAACCAGGGAGTAACGCCAATGTTTATACCATTCATTCTGTATGCGGTATCATTACCCCCGAAACGATTTCCACCCGCACTGACTGTGGTGGAGATATAACGATATCAGGAGTTGTTGAAAGCTCAGTTACCTGGAATGATATTACCGGAGGAGGCCTTTATAACCGTTATCTATCCTGTACTTCCGCATGTCTGTCGACCACCGTCACGCCCGACAGTCTTGCACCTCCGGTCATTCAGTACCTTGTTTGCGGAACGGTGACGGGAAATCCTTGTTCTCCGGGTGGGATCGTTTGCGATACCGTTACCGTCCATGTTTATCCGGAGGTATCGGTATCCATTTATCCCGATCCTCCTGTATTTTGCGTATACGATCCCCATACCATTTATGCTGCCGTTACCCCGGTAGGCACGTATGACATCAGGTGGTGGGATGGCCCGAACGGAACCGGAAATATAGTATCAACCAGTTACGAGTATACCCCATCCGGTCCCGGTTTTTACTCCATCACGGTAATCAATTACAGCAGTTCGCTTCCTTGCAGCTATGATACGATTAATTTCCAGATCTCCCTGGGGATATGCATACTGGCATGCCCGGAGCAATATCTTTGTGAGGAAGCGGATATCGTCGGGTATTCAACGGTCAGCCAGTTCCTTACCGCGGGAGGTCAGATCGATTTTCCCTGCACTGTTCCCGACGGTAACATAATCCTTCTGAATGAAGTGGCGGACAATAACCACTGTCCGCACCTCATTACCCGGACCTACCAGCTCTGGGATATTTGCGGGAATACGGATGTCTGCGATGAGATCATTACCATTAATGATACGATCCCTCCGGTTTTTACGGTCGTCCCCGATTCCGTTCACCGGTGTGTGCAGGATATCGTTCAGGCCATCTGGGACGGTGCAGGTGATTTCAATCCTATCCGCCCCGACTGGTCCACTTTTCATGCCGGCGATGTTTCTCTGGATCTGGATCCTTCAACCTTTTTCGATAACTGCGTCACTCCCGGGAATCTGATCCTGCACTGGAGGATAACCCTGGTAGGGGGCGGTGTGATCAACGGTACAGGTCAGGTTTCCCTGTATCCAAACGATATTCTCTTTCCCCTGGGGAATAACGCCATAATATACTGGCTGGAAGATCAATGCGGCAATCTGACCCCGGCCGGAAGCCGTCCGGTGGTCATCGTGAAGGTCTTTCCCCGGCCAACCATAACCCGAGATTTTTAAAGCAAACATAGTAATCATTAAGACACATGCCTATGAGAAAAAATGAAGGTAACCGAACCAAAAAAAAATTAATCAAGCAAACAATCAAACAAAACAGTCTTAACTAAAAATTAAAAAACCATGAAAAAGCAACTATTACTCCTCTTACTGGCAGTATTTGCCGGTATGATTACCGCTTACGGACAGCCTTGTACTGACGGGCCACTTTCACCGGCCGCAGGGACGCCTTATAATTATACGGCAACCATCAGTGGCGCAGGCTATGATGGGACGGGACCGTTTACCTGGTATATCACAAAGGATGTCGATCTGATCAACGGGGTTGTCGTTCCCAATAACGGAGGTGAAATTATTGCTTCCGGCGCCGGGGCCTATAACGCACCCATCAACGGAGCAAATACCATTACGATTGAGTGGACATCGCAATCCATTGCCAACAATGTTCCCTACTATCTGGTCATTAAATATTCGCAGGCCAATTCAGGGACCAATCCTACCTGTTCTGCAATGAACATGAAAGTATGGCAGATCATCCCCATCAACAAATTCCTGCTTGCCGTCAACAGCTTTGCCGGTTCGATCGGAATGGATGGAGTGTATTGTTCTGCCGACGTGAGTTCTGCTATTGTAACTCCGGGGGGCAGTCCAACGGTGGCTTATATGTATGGTGTGAATACCATTTATGCAGAGATAACGGCTTCCAAGTATACCGGAGCATGGACACCATCGTTCAAAATTACCGGTCTTGATGCAGTCCAGACCATTGCAGGTGTGACCTGGGATACCAGTCCGACCGGTACTTTTGCCAATACAACCACGCCCGGAGCCGGAGCCGGAGAATATGTCGCCACTTCCAACGCCACGGCTGCCTATGATGGCTCCGCCAAGATTTATGTAAAGGTCGATATCACCAACAATTCCTTTGAAAACCTGGCAGGGCTGACGGTCAACATTGCTGTAGATGGGATCATTCCATCGACACCTCCGCTTCCCGACGTTATTTCCGAGACCGATTGTAATCCGGAAGTACCCTTCGGGAAGAATACCAATCTTACCATCAAGCCGCGTCCGACCATTACGCCTGATCCGGCAACCGGACCTTTCATAACCAAGAACCCCTAATCCCTGACGGGACTGGTTGTTACAAGGTAGTTGCTTTATCATTATCAGACCATAAAGCTTCCGGCCGGAGCGCAGCTCCGGCCGGAAGAAAGTCTGAGGATAAAGCGGTTCTGATATTATTGGATGTCAATACATCCTGTTGAATACTGATTTTAATTGTTGAACGAATCAAAAAGAATCATGTAGATCATTTGATTGAAATACAAGTAATCCGTTATGGATGAAGGAATTTTCAGGCAAACTGCCAGGCACTCAGGTAGTCGCCTGGCTATGGTATTTGGGTTTGTCCCGAAAGGGAATTGAACTGACTATGTCCAAACCCGTTGGTTTGAAACAATGATGCGACGATTAACTGACATCAGGGGTTTCGTGCTGGCATTTTTGCTGGCTGTCTTGACATTGGCTGAAGCCACCGCCCAGGTAGGCAATTCGGTCATTGCAGGACAGATCTATGGCCTCGGCGTGATCGAAGTGCCGGGTGAAACCTATGAATGGAAAATATACAGCGATCATACATTGCTGATAGAGGCTTTCCCTCCGGATGTCATATTCCTTTCGGGAAATACCGGTCCGGCCATCTCGGTGCTCTGGGGAAAGAGCGGAACCTATTATTTCACCGTCACGACCCACGATCCGACGGGCTGCATGAACCTGAAAGTCGGACTGATCGTCGTCACGGAAGAACTGAAGCTGACACCTTCCGTCGTCATCATGGTCGACAAAAACCCGATCTGTACCGGAACCATCGTCCAGTTTACTGCCTTCCCGACCAACCAGGGAACAAAACCCATCTACCAGTGGTTCAAGAATGGCAATAAGGCAGGGTGGAACAAGCCGAATTATGTCGACAGCCAGCTCAATGATCAGGACCTGATAACATGCCAGCTCACTTCCAGCGAAAACAAAGCCAGCCCGACGACCGTGATGTCCAATGAGGTCACCATGGTTGTTTACACGACTACAGCTGCCTTCTCGATCACAGAAAATATTGGCAATACGATCGGGAGGATTCAGATGAACAATCAGTCAACCGGTGCAGAATTCTTCTACTGGGACTTTGGAAACGGGCAAACCTCCAACGAAGTAAATCCCACAGTAACCTATTATGACGACGGGATCTATCTCATCACGCTTACTGCTTCCAATGCCATCAGCTGCGCCGATACATTCTCTTCTGAGTATGAAATGCTCTTCAAGGGACTATATATTCCGAATGCATTTGCTCCGACAAGCTCAAGTACGCCGGCAAACCTCTTCAAGCCGGTAGGTATCAACCTGAAACGATACAGCATCGAGGTTTATGATAACTGGGGTCACCTGATTTGGGAATCCTCGACCCTCGATGAAAAAGGCAGGCCAACGGAGGCATGGGACGGAACCTATCATGGATCACTCATGCCACAGGGCACCTATATGTGGAAAGTCAACGCCATGTTTAAGGATAACACCATCTGGCAAGGCTCTGATATCGGTAAGGGTAAAGGAAAAACAATTGGTACGGTAACATTAATCAGATAACAATAATAAGGGCAACTATGGAAAAGAAAATTTTACATCCGCTGATCCTTCTCCTCGGATTTTTCCTGCTGATTTACGCTGCACGGGGACAGGATCCGAATTATTCGCAGTGGTTAAACGCCCCGCTTTATTATAATCCTGCCTATGCAGGGGTAAATACCGGGCTCCGGGCGCGATTCTCTTACAGGGATCAATGGCCCAGCCTGCCGGTGGATTTCAGGACCTGTTATTTCTCGGCCGATTTCGGGGACCGGCGCTTACCTGGATCCGGAGGGATCGGCCTGCTGATCAACAAGGATAATGAAGGGATCGGCTTTATCAGGAACTTATCCGTCGGACTGGCCATCTCCGTGAGAATTCCCATCACCTCCTACCTGGTCAGCCAGGTCGGGATCAAGGGAGTGATGGTACAAAAATGGCTGAACTGGAACGATTTTGTATTCAGTGACCAGCTGAGTGAGAAATATGGAAATATCTATACCACTTCCCTGAACCCGCCCGAAGACGACCGGCGACTGTTTCCCGATTTTGGCGTAGGAGGACTGCTGCAGTTCGTGACACCCGAAGGAAATATCTCGGGAACAGCAGGATTCTCGGTCGATCATATTTTTCAACCGGATGAATCGTTCCTCTCAATTTCCAAATCACCGCTCCCAAGAAAATATGTGGGGCATGTCGACCTCATCATATCCCTTGGAGAAGGGCCATCCTCCAGCCAGAATCCTGTCAGAGGATTTAGTGATCCCTGGAAGATCAACCCCGGGATCCTTTATCAGAATCAAAATGGCCTGAGCTCCCTCCAGATTGGTATAAACGTTTTGAAATTCAATATGTATCTGGGAGCCTATCTGAAGACGACCGCCCTGTATGGTTCGTCCACATCCCTGATGCTTCTTGCCGGATACCGCTATCTGGTCGCCGATGGAATGGCGCTCAAGTTCATGTACAGCTACGATATGCTTGTTGCAGGGAATATCCAAGGTGCCGGCGGCGCGCATGAGATCAGTCTCTTCCTCGAATTCAAGAATCTGAGGATTTTCAGCAAAGCCAAAACCGAAGAATGCCCGGCCATTGAGCAACCCGACCGGAAGCTGTATTCCCTGGAATGCAGTCCTTTTTAAAACCGTTCCAGGAACTTAAGCCATATCTGAATGACGTCCTTCTCACCCCGTGCTGCAATCTCGAAGATCTCCGGGATATCTGCCGGAACCAGGTTATCGGGATCACATTCATCGGTCAGGACCGAGATGGCGGCACAAGGCAGGTTCATATGCCGGGCAACGATCACTTCAGGTACCGTCGACATACCAATGGCATCCCCCCCTTTATGACAGAAGAACCGGTATTCCGCGCGGGTTTCCAGGTTAGGCCCCTGAACCGCTACATAAATTCCTTTCTTCAGCCCAATTCCCACCTCACAGGCAGCCTCTTTTAGCTTTTCATTCAATTCCTGATCATAAGGCCGGCTCATATCCGGGAACCGGGGACCTAGTTCATCGTAATTCAGGCCACGGAGCGGGTTTTCCGGCAGGAAATTGATGTGATCTTCGATCAGCATGATCATCCCTTTTTTAAATTCCGAGTTCATGGCGCCGGCAATGTTTGACAGCAGCAGGATCTTTATCCCCATCCTTTTCATCACACGTACCGGGAAGGTGATCTGCAGCATCGTGTACCCTTCATAATAATGAAACCGGCCCTGCATCACCACGGTTTTTTTCCCTTTGACCGTCCCGTAGATCAACCGCCCTTTGGTCAGATCGACGGTTGATGTCACGAAATGAGGGATCTCTTCATAGGGAGACTCTGCCAGGATGCGGACCTCATTGGTGAAGGCGCCCAGACCGGTGCCGAGAATGATCCCGATTTCCGCCTCCCCGAATCCCTTCTTTTTCAGAAAAGAAAGGGTTTCATTGATTTGATGGATCATCAGACTTCCGTTTTTTCAAGGTTGATTGCGTTGGTCAAAAATATGCAATTTCAACATCCCCCTTGCTTTCCTATAAAATTATCGTATCTTTTCCCTCACTATCTCCAAAATGGGTTTTATGATCCGTGTTGTTATCATCGACGACGAAGATCATATCCGTAATTCACTGGTAAAGCTGCTTGCAAAGCATTGCAAGGATGTTGATGTTATTGGAACCGCATTCAGCGTGGCAAGCGGGATCAATGTTATTAACGAACTTCACCCTGACCTGGTATTGCTCGACATCCAGATGAATGATGGCACAGGTTTCGATCTGCTGAATTCGTTCACATCTATCGATTTCAAAATTATTTTTGTAACAGCTTATGACCAGTATGCGTTGCAGGCTTTCCGGTTCAGCGCTATTGATTATCTCTTAAAACCTGTGAATCCTGAGCAACTTGTTGATACCATCAACAGGACTGGCCAGATGATCAGGGAGCATTACAACCTGCAAATGAATACCCTCCGGCAAAACCTGAAAGCCATTACAAAGCAGGATAAAAAAATCATATTTAAAACAACCGATCAGATCCATTTGCTGGACCTTAAAAATATCGTCAGCCTTCAATCAGATAGCTGCTATACAACGGCACATACAATCGAAGGTGAACATATCATGGTGGCCAAAACACTTAAAGAATACGAGGAAATACTGTCAGACTGCGGCTTTTACCGGGTCCACAAGTCCCACCTGATCAACCTGGTACATATCAAACGGTTCGAAAAACAGGATGGGGGAGTTATCGTTTTGACCAATGATCTCAGGATTCCGGTAGCATCAAGGAAGCGGGAAGAGATGCTGGGGTTGCTGGATAAGTTAGCGGAATGACCCCACCCCTGCCTCCCGGTAAACCGGGACAAGCTCTCCCCTTGAAGGGGAGGGAACGGGAGGGGGTCAAATATACTTGAACTGCAAACTGGAAACGAGGAACTTGAAAAGATAACGATCATAATTTACAGCATGCGAAAAGCCCTATTTCTTCTTTTTCTCCTCCTTCTCTCGCCCTTCATTTCCTCCCCGCAGAATTTCAACATTGTTTCACATCGTAACATTGACAGCCTCGAGCAATTATTGCCGGGTTCCAGAGCCGAAAAAAAGGTTGACATCCTTAATGAACTAGCGTCCGTTTATGCCGGGGAAGATTTCGATTCAGGTATTTCCTATTCCTCCCAGGCCGCAAGGCTGGCGACATATATCGGGTATACCAAAGGCATTGGATTGGCCAGGTACAACGCAGGCAACGCCTACTATTACAAACTGGATTTTAAAAATGCAATGATCTCCTATCTGTCCGCCCAGTCAATGCTGGAACAAAGTGACTTCAGCAAGGAACTTGGAGATGTGAACCTGAAGATCGGGAACATCAATTATTTTACATGGAGAGGCAATAAGGCAATTTCATCCTATCGAAAAGCGCTCGGATATTATCTGGCAGGAGGGGATGAAAAATCTCTGATTGCAGTTTACGATGCCATGAGCATGGCCTATTACTTTTTAGAATATGGTTCCTGTGACAGTGCATTGGTTTATGGGTATAAAATGCTGAATGCTGCACGGAAATTCATTGATCTTTACCGCGAAGCTTATGCTTTGGGGAATATAGGCCTGTTCTATACAATGGAAAAAAAATCGTTGATGGTAAAACAAAAAGCGCTGCCCTATTGCGATTCAGCGCTTGCAATCGCATCAGCGATAAAGGATCCGGGATTGGTGACCATAATTAATATTTCTTTGGGAAACTTCTATAATTCTAACACTCCGTTGTTTGAAATGACGGGGAATCTTATACGTGCAAGATATTACTATGAAATTGCATACCGGGCCGACCTGAAAAACGGAAGCACTTATCTGCAATCAGCAATACTCAATTATCTTGCACGAATCGACCTTGCTGAGAAGAAATATGATCTGGCAAGGATCCACCTCGATTCATGCGAGGCAAAACTGAGGGATTTTTTTACAGTTGAGTGGAAAAATACTCCGGCTTGTGGAATTATTGCCAACCCTGTGGGGAAATTAATGGATTATTTTCTTTCCCAGAGGGGAAAAATGGATATGTACCAAAACAGGTATAAACTGGCACTTGCGTCCGGAGAGCCTGGTAAAGCAATGGATTATCTGGTTTTACATTACAGGTACAGGGATACTTTGTATAATTCGCAGCAGGGTCAGCAGGTTGGTTTAATGATGGCCGAGGATGAAGCCGAAAAACAGCAGCAGAAGATACAGACCCTTGCCAAAGATAATGAGTTGAACCAGTTGCAGCTCTCCCGGACACGGTTCATTTTTATCGCGACCGGGACCGGTATCCTTTTAATCAGTCTGATATTCCTGTTGATTCTTCAGAGGAGGAAGCTGAAGGCAGAACAGCAATCGGTTTCATTGGAACAACGGCTTCTCCGTGCCCAGATGAACCCCCATTTTATCTTTAATTCCCTGGCAAGCATTCAGAACTTCGTGATCAATGAGAATTCCGACCAGGCAAGTGTCTACCTTTCAAAGTTTTCACAGCTTGTCAGGAACATCCTGGATAATTCGGTGGAAGAATACGTGCCGTTGGAAAAAGAGATCAGCACCATTGAAAATTACCTGGAACTGCAGAAAGTAAGGTATGCCGGCAAATTTGAATACGAAATATCAATTGATGAAAAGATCGATGAAGAAAATATGCTGATCCCGCCTATGCTCGCGCAACCCTTCATCGAAAACGCCATCGAACATGGCATCAGATTCAAAGAAACCCCTGGTCACATCGATGTCCGTTTCCGTCTTGAGAACGGGCTGATCCGCTTCGAAGTGGAAGATAACGGGGTCGGACGGGAAAAAGCACACGAAATTGAATCAAAACAAACATCCCGTCACCGCTCTATGGCAACCTCGCTTACCCGTGACCGGCTCAAAACTCTCAACAAAAAGCTGAAAAAGAAGATCCGGATGGAAATCACCGATCTGAAAGATGCTTCCGGGCAGGGGTGCGGAACGAGGGTGGAGTTCGGAGTGCCGGTGGTGGAGAAATAGTAGTTGGCATTCAGCAGTTACCAATTCGTAGTTCCCATTTGCAGTTCCCATTTTCAATTTCCAGGATCCAGTATCCAGCATCACATTCGTTATTAGTTTGGTTAACTAACACCCCCGACCTAAAAATTCAATTATAACATGAACATTTATAAAAAGTTATTATATTTGCAATGAAAATAGTAAATTATATTTACAAAATACATTGTAAAATGATTAAAAGATATAATATCAATAAATTACGAAAATTATCGGACTTATACCCGGTCGTAGCAGTGCTTGGTCCCAGGCAAGTTGGTAAGACAACCCTTGTCAAGGAATTCGTTAAAGGACTTGAAAAAAATACGATCTACCTCGATCTTGAAAAACCTTCAAGACTTGAATTGCTGGAACAGCCTGAACGATATTTCCTATCTCACCAGGATGATTGCCTTATTCTTGACGAGATTCAAAACAGACCGGAGATTTTTCCCGTAATGAGGGCTATGATTGATCAGCACAGGATTCCTCAGCGATTCATAATCCTCGGATCCGGAAGTCCAAAACTGCTACGGCAATCTTCAGAATCTCTTGCAGGACGCATCGCCTATCTTGAATTAACGCCGTTCAACCTGCTGGAAGTTGAATCAAATTCACTGGATTTGATTGAGCGACATCATTTCCTGGGCGGATTTCCACTGGCATGGACTGCCGCTACAACGGAGGAAAGTCTTCTTTGGCTTGATTTCTTTATAGAAAGCTATATTACACGGGATCTTCGTTTACTTGGGCTGAATGTATCAACTCCGGTTTTACGGAGGTTCTGGGAAATGATCGCCTGGCAAAACGGTGGGCTGGTCAACTTATCATCAATTGGTAAATCCCTGGGATTAACTCATCCGACCATCAGCCAGTATATTGACTTTTTTGAACAGGCTTATCTTATGAGAAGATTATACCCGTATTCCTTCAATGTTAAAAAAAGGATCGTAAAAACACCGAAAATCTATTTGACTGATTCCGGCGTTCTGCACCGCCTGTTAAGGATAAGCGATTATGACCAATTGCTGGGCTTTCCTGGAGCTGGCCTGTCCTGGGAATGCTATGTCATCAACCAGATCTGCAGTCTTAAATCTACCGATCTGGATATTTATTTCTACAGGACACATAATGGAGCTGAAACCGATCTTCTTTTTACCAGAGGCCTTACACCGATGTCATGCGTGGAGATAAAATTCTCAGATATTCCAAGGATACCTAAAGGTTTTGAAGTTTGCATCGAAGACCTGAAAACCAAAATCAATTTTATCATCAGCCCGTCATCTGAAGACTATTTAGTAAAGCAAAATATCCGTATTTGTTCGATTACGACTTTCCTTGAAAAATACCTTAATGATCTTTAATTTTGTGAAAAGATCTTAAAATGAAATTGATCATTTCCTGTCTTTTCTTCTTAATTCTTATTCAAAGCGGATGCAGGCAGGATACTTCTTCCTTCCCTCCCCAATTCACAGGTTATAAAAACAACCCTATACTCATGCCCGGAAGGCCGGGTTCATGGGATGAACTGTTCGTCTCCGCGCCGCAGGTTGTCTTTTTTGAAAACACATTCTATCTCTTCTATCTGGGAGGCAACGAATCCGGCAGGATGGCCGTAGGACTTGCCACCTCATGTGACGGATTCCATTTTAAGAAATTTGAAGGAAATCCGCTTCTGGCTCCTGACAGCACAGGATTTGACGCTTTTACAGTAGGTCCCGGGATCATTCTAAAAGAAGATACTTCCTGGGTGATGTATTACAATTGCCAGGAGCTGGCAGGGTATTCTCCCGGCGCTTCTGTTGGGAGAGCAACGGCAAAGCAGCTTACCGGACCCTGGATTCGCAGCAATATACCGATAATGACTTCCGGAAAGAAAGGGGAATGGGATGATGGGTTTATCCTCCCGTGTTCTGTGCTTAAACTGGAAGATGGAAGTTACCGGTTATATTATACGGGTGGGAGAGAAATTGCCAGTGGGAATGACTTTTATATCGGCATGGCTGTTTCTCAGGATGGGTTGATCTGGAAAAAATACGATGATCCATCAACCACCCAATATCCTTTTTCGGAAAGTGATCCGGTCTTTAAAACCGGGGAAGAAGGGGACTGGGATGAAAAATATGTCTGGATGGCAAATGTATCGCAATTTTCTGATGGGTTCAGGATGTATTATGGCGGAAACAATGGGAACAACGAAGCCATTGGATATTCAACAAGCCGTGATGGTATTCACTGGGAAAGATATCCGAAAAATCCGATTTTTCAGGTCGGGGATGATCCTTTTACAAGAAACCTGGGGGCCAAAGGATTCATTGAAAACCCATCTTTACTTTTTCTCGGCGATACCTGTTTCATGTATTATGATTACGACATCGAAGGCAAGATCGGGCTTGCCTCATCACACATTAACTAAACTCACCCACGCGTTTACTAAACAGTTCCCGGCGTTCTCTTAGTGAACCCATTTCCGCATTTCATGGATTGTACTTTTGATTGATATGTCGGTAGGCAGGTAGGTAATAATTTGGAAATTAAAAACTCAATCTTATGAAAAAATTTACCTTTTTATTTTACTTTTTGCTTATGTCAGTATCTGCTTTTACACAGTGGACCTGGCAAAACCCTTTGCCCCAAGGGAACAGATTAAATTCAATTTACTTAACAGATGTAAATACGGGTTATGCTGTTGGTGATAATGGTACAATTTTAAAGACCATGGATGGAGGGACAAACTGGATAAGTCAGAATTCAGGGACTTCATCTACACTATATTCTATTTATTTTGCTGACGCAAATACAGGATATGCTGTTGGTGGGTATGGAACAGTACTAAAAACCACAAATGGAGGCAATGACTGGACAATTCAGAATTCGGGGACTCTATATTGGTTATTTTCCGTTTATTTTACTGATGTAAATACAGGTTATGCGGTTGGTGACGACCATGGTACTATCCTAAAAACCACAGATGGAGGGATTCTCTGGACAAATCAGAATTCATGGGTCAACTTAAATAATTTATATTCAGTTCATTTTCCAGATGAAAATGCAGGTTACACTGTTGGTGATAGCGGTACTATCCTAAAAACCACCAATGGAGGAATAAATTGGGCAAATCAGACATCAGGGACATCATATAATTTAAAGTCAGTTAATTTCATAGACCCAAACTCAGGTTATGCAGTTGGTGATAGCGGTACTATACTAAAAACTACTGATGGTGGAACTCTATGGGCGAATCTGGGTTCTGTGACTCAGTATACATTACATTCAGTTTATTGTGTTAATGGAAATACAGTTTATGCTGTTGGTGAAAATGGTACGATACTCAAAAATTGGACAGTTCAGACTTCGGGGACTCAAAATGGATTGCATTCTGTTTATTTTACAGACCTAAATACAGGTTATGCGGTTGGTGATAATGGAACTATCCTGAAAACCACAAATGGAGGAGCAGGATGGACAAATATGATATCAGGGACTACAACAAATTTCACTTCAGTTTTTTTTCCAAGCCCGGATACAGGATACACAGTTGGTTATGGCGAAATATTAAAAACCATAAATGGAGGTTCAGATTGGACGGTTCAGGACTCAGGTTTCTTTGCTGACTGGTACTCAGTTCATTTTACAGACGCAAATACTGGTTATGTCGTTGGTTGGTTTGATGATGGTTGGGAAAGATATTCTGTGATACATAAAACCACCAATGGGGGGACTCTCTGGACAACTCTGGATTTAGGAACAACCGCATGGTCACATTCGGTTTATTTTACAGATGCTAATACTGGTTATGTAGTAGGTGGCGGAGGGGCAATCCTTAAAACCATTAATGGAGGAGGATTTCCCGTTGGATTAAATGACCTCACAACAACACCAAAGTCTATAAAAATTTACCCCAATCCTTCGTCCGGTAAAATCACCGTCGAAATTCCTTACATAGCCGGCAAAAGTCATATGTGCCTGTATAACCTCACCTGCAAGGAAATCCTGACGCAAACCATTTCGGAATCCAAAACAATTTTAGACATCAGCAACCTGAATGCCGGGATCTACATAGTTAAAATAACGGGGGAACGGGATGTGAGGTTCGGAAAGATAATCAAGAAATAAATAATAAGTTCCCAGTTTCCAGTTCCCAGTTTGCAATATATTGGGAAGGGGAAACTAAAACTTTAAAACCAAAAACCATGAAAACAAAACTTCTACTTTCAGCATCTCTTCTTTTTGTTGTACTGCTTTCGCATGGGCAGTGGACATACACTAATTTATCAGAACCAAAGACCTCCATGGGATGTGCGTCGTTGGGTACAAAAGCATATTTTGCCGGAGGATATAATGGTACGGATTATCTTTCAACTGCCGAAGTATATGACGTCAATACAGGAGCATGGGAATCCATTGGCAATTTATCCGAAGCAAGGGGTTTTATCCGGGGAGTGGTTTGTGGAAATGAGATCTTTTTTGCCGGTGGTTTTGATTGGAATACAACATTCGCAACAGTAGATGTTTATAACACCCAGACAGGACAATGGAGGGTCGAACAACCGCTTTCCGTCGACAGGTTTTCGATGGCCGGGGTAAGCAACGGCAGCAAGATATTGTTTGCCGGAGGATTTCAATACCCCAGCATAACCTTCAAAACCACGGTCGATATCTACGACAATCAGACCGGAACATGGGATATGGCGCACCTTTCCTGTCCAAGATCTTTATTTGGCGGATACGCCGCAACAATCAACGGTAAGGCTTACTTTGCCGGAGGCGGCCTTTTTACAGGCACTGGTTTTTATAATCCCTCGGACAGGGTAGACATATATAACCCAGAAAACAATACATGGACGATCGATGTTTTGATGGAACCCCGTATTGACCATGCGGTTCTGGGAGTAGGGAATTATCTTTTAGCAGCCGGTGGTGAAAATGATCAGGGAGAGATTCTTTCCTCGGTAGAGATATTCTTTGATCCCGGCTCCGGAATCGCCTCAAGCCAATCAACGGGTCTTTCATACCGGATCTACCCCAATCCCAGCACCGGTAAGATCCATATTGAAACAGGTGACAAGCCGCATCAATATCTGACGATATACGTTTACTCCATGCAAGGGAAACAGGTTTTCAATCAAAACCTTGCTAAAGATGATCGTGAATTGAATCTGCAGTTACCCGCCGGAATGTACCTTCTCAGGATAGTTGCAGATGGTGAGACTTTTTCAGGGTTGATCACAATTCAATAAATTCCAAGTATTTAATTCACGGTTAATAGTGTTGAGGGAGCACTGGGCTGTCGCATAAGCAGCCTTGGCGAGGGCCAAATCCTTATTCTTCTGGAATCATGGGGAATGTGGCCCGAGACGCAGCTGCGTTGCAATTGCCCAGCCGACCGAAAAAGGAACTGCAAACCGGAAACTTAATTCAATGATACGAACGGTCATCATCGACGACGAAGCCCACAACCGGGATACCCTGCGGAAGATGCTTGAAAGGTATTGTCCGCAGGTTGCCGTTGTTGCAGAGGCTGCAAGCAATGCAGAAGGGATCCGGGAAATCCGGGAGCAAGGCCCCGACCTGGTCTTTCTTGATATTATGATGAAAGGCGGAAGCGGGTTTGACCTGATTGAGTTCCTGTCTCCGGTCGGGTTCAGCGTAATATTCATTTCTGCATATGATAAGGATACCATACACAATTATAAATTAAGCAGCCTCGAATTCCTGACCAAACCGATCAATCCAAACGATCTCATCTCAGTGGTAAAACATGCAGAAAAAAAGAATTTCACAGAACAGTGTGGTCACTTTCTCCAACGTAGATTCCCAGACTGTACAGAGCGGATTTAAAATCATCAATGAGTATTAATTTGTTTTCTTACTCATGAAGATGCTTTTGTATTATCATCATCAATTCATTTTTGTTTATGGGTTTTGAAATGTAATCATTACATCCCGCTTCTATTGCCTTTTCCCTGTCACCCATAAGTGCATATGCTGTTTGTGCAATGATAATTACATCCTTATTGAATTGACGGATTTGACGGGTGGCTTCATATCCGCTCATTTTGGACATGTTAATATCCATTAGTACCAAATCGACGTCGGGATGCTTGCGACAAATCTCGACAGTTTCAATTCCGGTTTTTGCATGGAAAAATTCATGGCTGATTTTATTAAGCGTGCTGACGAAAAACAGATCCGATGCCTCGTCGTCTTCAGCAATTAATATTTTCAGGTTCATATTTTGATGTAATTCCCGATCGCCTGAAATCATTTTTTTATGAACATCATCATTTTCTTCCATTTTGGCAATGTATGGGATGGTGAAATAGAACGTGGCACCTTTTCCTTCTTCACTTTCCACCCAGATTTTTCCTCCAAGCATCTCTACATAGGCCTTGGTAATCGACAACCCCAGACCTGCCCCATCATACGCATATTTATTTTCAATATCAGCCTGGACAAAACGTTCAAATATAGCTTCCAGTCTGTCCTTGGGAATCCCGATGCCGGTGTCTTTTACAAAAAACTCAAGGGTTTTGCCTTTTTTCTCATATCCGAATTCTATGGAGCCTGCAGGGGTAAATTTGATGGCATTTTTAACAAGGTTTGTAAGAATGGCATAGATCTTCTCACGGTCTGTTTTAATGATGGTTTCTTTTGACGGTAAAGAATTTTTAAAGAAAATCCGTATCCCTTTTTGTTCAACATTTGGCTTGAAAAAGGTAAAAATGTATTCGATTTGCTCGTTGATATTCGTCTCTGAAATAAAAACCTCCATTTGTCCCGATTCTATTTTCGAAATATCAACAATATCGTTGATGATATTTAGCATACGGGCGCCACTTTTCTCTATAATGCTGATATACTTTAGTTGCGCCTCGCCGGAAAGGTTTGGTTCTTTGAGCAGTTCGGCAAAGCCAAGGATACCGTTCATGGGTGTCCTTATTTCATGGCTCATATTGGCCAGAAACGCTGATTTCAGCCGGTCACTTTCTTCAGCTCTTTCTTTGGCTATGATCAGTTCTTTTTCTGCCCGTTTGCGGTCGGTGATATCATGCATAATACCGATGATTTTCCTGGGTTGCTTATTCTCACCCCGCACTAATTTGCAAGTTAAAGAACATTGGATAAGGGAACCATCCTTGTTTCTCAACGCTATCTCGAAATCTTCCACCCTCTCCGTTTTCTGCAGTTCCTGAATCAGGATATCCCTTCTCTCCGGTTCAGGATAAAATTTGAACATGTTTTGTCCGAGCAGCTCTTCTCGCCGGTAAAGTTTTTTGGAAAGAATATAAATTGAAGGGCTTACTTCCAGAATTGTTCCATCCATCGATGTTTCGTAATAAACATTCTGGATATTTTCAAAAATATTCCTGTATTTTTCCTCACTCTCCTTTAATGCATCTTCTTCCCGCTTGAGTTCCGTGATGTCGCGTGCCGTAGAGAGTGCGCCAATTACGTTTCCTCCATCGTCCTTGAGTCCCCTGCACCACCAGGACAGTAGCCGCTTTTCTCCATCCCTGCGCCGTTGCCAGCTCTCGACATGAATAACATCATCGAAGCCGTTAAAAAGCGGACTGACTATTCCATAGGTTTCCTGTTCTCCTTCAAAATAAAAAGCTGCTTCTTTACCCACCATATCTTCGCCAAAGAATTCTGATCCTGCCAGGTTCGTCCAGGTGTATTTTTTGTTCTTGTCCACTTCGACAATAATATCCGGAATAGCAGATAGCAGGGCTTGCTGGCGGGAGGAGAGGGCATGCAGTGCCTCCTCCATCCGTTTGCGCTCCGTGATGTCATGCACGGAACCAACCAGATGGGTGCAACGTCCTTTGTTATCAATAACAGGGGCGATGCTGACTTCACCGGTCAACCGCCCCTTAGGATAGACGGATGTTTCTTCCCAGCGGACTATTCTGTTCTCATCAAGTGCCTTTTTGTAGTTTCCTAAAACCATTGTCAAAGATGGTTCTGGAATCACTTCGTTCACCATCTTGCCGACTACATGTTCCTGGTTTAATCCTGTAACATTACAGAATGCCTGATTAATCGAAATAAAACGATATTTCCCCTCATTTTCGACGGCTAACTGGAAGATGACATCGCCGACGGTATTAAATATGGAGGAAAACTGTTGTTCACTCTCCCACAGTTTTTCCTCGGCCTTTTTTCGCTCCGTGATGTTTCTGGCCAAACCCGTGGCACCGATTATTTCATTCTTATCATTCACAATGGGATTAAAAAAACTTTCATAATAGTCAAGATGCACATCACCAAAAACCCGTATATTGGTGTGGGATTCTCCCATCAAAGCACGATCATAATTCTCCTTAGCCGCTATCCGGTCATCATCTGAAGTGATACAAACCAGAATATTCATCCCTATTTTAATATCCGTACCATAGGCGTACTTCATCACATCCAGATGGGCTTTATTGAAATAGAGATATCGGTAATCCCGGTCAATGGAAAAAAGTATCGTGTTTTTCTGACTCTCAAGGCTGGACCTTAAAAGCACCTGGGATTTTTGAAGTTCCTCCTCGCTCTTCTTGTATTCGGTGATATCATGCAGGACCCCGGTGACCTTTACCGGATTACCCTTTTCATATCTGACCAGTTCAGCAATTGAGTGGATTGTTTTCTTTCCGGAAGAGTCACGAGGAATAATATCAAATATAATATTATAGGGTTCATTTTTTTCAATAAGATCAATAAGCGCCTGGTTGACCCTTTCCCTGTCGATAACACATTTCATTACTTCTTCGGCTGTGAAAATATCCGTGTCTGAATTAAAACCGTACACTCGTTTCCCTTCATCAGAACCCCAGAATTTATCATTTTTTATATCATATTCCCAACTTCCTACGTGACCAATTTCCTGTGCTTTCTTGTAGCGTTCTTCGCTTTTACCCAGTGCCTCCTCTGCCAGTTTGCGCTCAGTTATGTCTTTTTCGTATGATGTTTTTATTGAATCATAATCCTTCCGCAATCTTTGTAATTCTTTTACAAGTTCTTCCTTTGTTCTATGCACGTCCTTCATAATATAATCATTTTCAAATATTAAAGATAAAAATAAAAAATATCTTCATTCGAATGACAAACTGCAAATTTTTCCGAGGGACAGGAAAATTTACAATAATCCATCAATTTACAAAATTTTTTCTTTACCCTAACACGATCTAACGTTTCTCCTTTCTCTGTTCCTTACTACATTTTTATTGCTAAATTCAATTACACTGACTTGAATCTGATGGTTTGATACAATTATCTTTGGTAAAACTAAACAACCTATCTTTGACTCCACCCCAAACATCTTTCCTATGAACATTAAAATCAAAGCCATTATCACCGGCGCCACCGGAATGGTTGGTGAAGGCGTTCTTCACGAATCCTTGCAGCACCCCGATGTTGAATCCATTCTGGTGATCAACCGCAAACCATGCGGGGTATCACATCCCAGACTGAAGGAGATCATTCGCCCCGATTTCTTTGACCTGTCAGCAATCGAATCCCAGCTATCCGGTTACAATGCTTGTTTCTTCTGTCTTGGCGTATCATCCGTTGGGATGAAGGAACCAGAATATTACCGGATTTCTTACACCTTGACAATGAACTTTGCGCAGATCCTGAGCAAGCTGAACTCAGGAATGACCTTTTGTTACGTGTCCGGGGCAGGAACGGACGGCACGGAAAAGGGAAAGATGATGTGGGCGCGGGTGAAGGGTAAGACTGAAAATGACCTGATGAAACTCCCGTTCAAGGCGGCATATAACTTCCGTCCGCCATTTATGTTGCCCACCAAGGGTTTGAGGAACACCTTGCCGTATTACAAATACGTCACATGGCTTTATCCTGTCGCCCGTCCGATATTTCCCGGCTACTTCATCACGTTAAAAGAATTAGGATTGGCAATGATTAACTGCGTGATTTTCGGTTCAGACAAGAAGGTGCTGGAAGCAAAAGATATTGTTGATTTAGCCAAGAAAACCCCGGTATGATCAACTCACCGGACGGATTGTTTCTGGTTTGATGCTATTGCTTCACAATTTTCCCCACCTTTACCGTCCTTTCACCCGTTAGCCGCACAAAATACACACCGGCGGGCAGGCTGCTGATATCAATTTGTGTTTTGGGTTCGGTGATTTGGCGAGTGATTAATTCCTGACCGTGCAGATTCAATATGGATAATTGGCTTTGGGCTGGGGTTTCGATTGTGATATTGGTGGATGTGGGGTTGGGGTATAATCTAAAGGCACTCTGAAGATTTACCTCGCTATTTGATAAATAGGCACACGCAGAATCCACTTCCGCTATACTGTCACATCCAGTTGCATTGTATTCAATCTGAATGGTGCCAGTAGGACTGGCTAAATAATCACAGACACTTTGCACTGCGCAGTTAGACAAAGTATCATTGTATGAAATATCTAACATTTGGATAGACCCAGCATCAATGTTGTCCAATCCCGTCAGGCTGGTCAGGGCAGCGTTGCCAAAGATAGAAAGGTCTCCCCAGATGGAAGTCACCCCCCCCCAACCCCGTCAGGCTGGTCAGGGCGTCGTTATACTCAATAAAAAGGTGTCCCCCGACGGAAGTCACACCCTCCAACCCCGTCAGACTGGTCAGGGCAGTATTGTGAGTGATATTAAGCGTTCCCCCGATGGAAGTGACATTCCCCAGCCCCATTAAACTGGTCAGGGCGTCGTTATAATTAATTTCAATGTGTCCGACGGAAGTCACATTATCTAAGCCCGTCAGGCTGGTTAGGGCAGCGGTGAAATAAATTTGTATCCCCCCGACGATGGAGGTTAAACCCTCCAGCCCCGTCAAACTGGTCAGGGCAGCGTTGCCAGTGATGTCAAGCAAACCCCCGATGGAAGTAACATTGTCCAATCCCGTAAGGCTGGTCAGCGCGTCATTACCATTAATCGTAAGATGTCCCCCCACGATTGAAGTCAAACCCTCCAGCCCCGTCAGGCTGGTCAGGGTATAGTTTCCGCTAATTATAAGGCTTAGCCCGATGGAAGTCAAGGATTCCAATCCAGTAAGGCTGGTCAGTGCTTCATTCGTATAAATTTCAAGGCGTCCCCCGATGGAAGTCAAAGATTCCAATCCCGTCAGGCTTGTCAGGGCGTCATTGCCATTAATCGTAATGCGTCCCCCGATTGAAGTCAGAACACTTAATCCGTTTAAATTGGTAATATCGGTACCACTGATTGTGACATCCCCATCAATCTGCGTACAATTTGGATAATTGGTTTGAAAATTATCTATTTGGGCTTGCGTTGCAAATGTGATGCCTTGTGGCAGGCAGGACTGTGCCCTTGCTCCGTTAACTGCCAACAGCGCAATCAAAAGGATGTAAAACTTTTTCATAGTATCCCTATTTTAGGTAATAATTTTTGTCACTGCTTTATGAATTTCCAGAATGAAACGGTCTTTTCATTTTTTAACCGCACAAAATAAACCCCGCTGGGCAGTTCTGAGATGTTTATTTGCGTTTTGTGTTCGGTGATCTGGCGGATGATGATTTGTTGACCGTGTAGGTTCAATATAGCTATTGTGCTTGGAGTTAGGATTGCTGATGTTTCGATGGTGATACATTCGGATGCGGGGTTGGGGTATATTTTCAGGGTGCTGGATTTGGATGAAATGGCATTTGAACCGACAGGGAAACCCCCACCATTGACAGTTTTTAAGATTGTTCCACCAACTCCCACTGCATAACCCGTATCGACAGTTGGAAAATGTACCGAAAGAAGGTTTGCATAAGTACCCGAATCCTGTGTCACCCAGTTTGCCCCTCCATCTGTGGTTTTTAAGATGATGCTTACATCATAATCATCACCACCGACCACATAACCCGTCTCTGCACTTGGAAAATGAACGGAAGATAACTTGCGTGTAGAATTCGAATTCTGAGTCACCCAGGTAATTCCACCGTCAGTAGTTTTCAGGATTCCACTATCGGCAATATATCCCGTATCAACATTGATAAAATAAATTGAGTTTAGCCAGACTGATTCCCAGGGAAAAGTATGACACTCAATCCAGGATTCGCCACTATTGATTGTTTTTATGATAAAACTTTGACTTTCAACAAGAGGAAATGAACCTTGATGTCGCCGCCCAACAGCATAACCCGTATGTGTTTTTGGAAAATGAACCGAATTTAGACTTCCGATTATATCCGGTTCCGGACCTTGGTACTCCCAGTTTTCTCCCCCATTTGTGGTTTTAAAAATTGTACAATAAGTCAAACCACCCATTGAAGAACTAATCCCACCTACAATATAACCTGTATCTGTATCTGGAAAATGAACGGAATAACCTGGACCCACCGTCTGTAGCACCCAGTTTGTTCCACCATCTGTGGTTCTTAGGCTAATACCACCAACAGCATACCCAGTATTTGCATCGGTAAAATAAACTGAATATAAATCCCAAGTTGTCCCGCTCGATAAAGCAGTCCAGGTGGTGCCTCCATTTGCAGTTTTGATAATGGTTCCATATTCACCAACCGCATAACCTGTATTGACATCTGTAAAGTAAACCGATGATAAGGTAGCCTCAGTCACGAATGGATTTTGCAAAGTCCATTGTGCATTTGCAACATTTAATGCAGACATCACAATCAAAAGAATTCTAAGTTCAACTAATAAATGCAAAAGAGTGTAAACGGAAAAGGGAAAGCGGGCTAAAAGAAAAAGCCCTACCTTCCCTTTGCATAAATTCCACTCTATGCATTGTAAATATAATCAAATAACAAACGTTCTATGTTAATGTTTTCACAAATCTTTTTGGTGTCAACGCTGGATGAAACAGGAAAAACCCGGGATATTGTCACTGAAAAAAATGGAATATCCAGGAGGGACGCAGAAATGCGAGTAGTGAACTTAGGACTTTTGAAGTAGAAATATGTTATCTTGAATCAGGAATACAAATCCTGATATATTTGAAATATCAACCGAACTAAAACCATTCTTGTACCAGGAATATGCTGTAAAAAAAAAATCGATTGATGCCGTAGTCGCTCACTTCGTGCTGCGGCTTTGTATTGACAGAGGTTATTCAATTATCCAACTTCGATTTGATTAAAGACATCGCAAAATAGTTGGCTCTCCGGAGGAATTAAAATAAAATTATGGTTTTGTACCTGTAAAATGATGACCATTAAGGGTGCAATCCAGTGATTTTCCATTGACAATTCCAGTCATCTTCACGTCCTCATTATTTAAATACATTCTCCCACTATCCCCTTCTGCGACTTTTAGGGGTCCACAACAAAAAAGTGAATAACCCAAAAGCGTATCACTGGGAAGAGTTTCAGTTAAAATCACCGAAGTATTGGATTGTTTTTTAAGTTCGACTGTACCCTGCATTATACTTTCGCCATACTTGAAGGTTCCAGAATAAGTTCCGATGATTTTGGAACTGATGTCAATTTTGGAACTAAGGTCAATAGAATTGTCCTTTTTGCATCCAATTATGAAGGATACGGAAAAAACAAAAATGAAAATAAGTTTACCGTTTTTCATCTCGTTTAAGTTATTCGAGAATACTTGGATTTGTGCTAAAATACTAACGGATTTATTATATAATTATTATGATTTGCACGATCGTTTTTGGCTATGTTTTTAAATCATATTTTCCAATGTTTTTGAAACCGCATTATAGACACTTTCCAGTAAGCTACTACCTTTGCATAGAAATATTTTAAGTAGTTTTCAAACGAAAGATGCCAATATGAAAAGAATACTCATTTTCTTAGCGATTTTCAGCATTTCAGCAATATCTTTTGCTCAGAATACCAGCAATACCAATGGAACAAAAAATGTCGCTGACAAAAATGCGTTGAAAATTGGAATTATATTATCCTCAAATGATGTGGAAACGGTCTGGAATGCCTTCAGGCTTGCAAATTATTCCATTTCAGAAGGTGATTCGATATCGGTTTTTCTATTGGGAAAGGGTGTAGAAGCCCAGAAAATCTCATCAAAGGATTTTGATGTTACGGGACAAATGGATGATTTTGCCGCTTCTGGTGGTAAAATACTTGCTTGTGGCACCTGCCTTCGGCTTCGTAATCAGGAAGGCACGAAACTATGCCCTGTTTCATCTTTGAGCGACCTATATGCCATAATAAAGAGGAGTGATAAAATATTGACCTTTTAAATTCAGATGCAATGAAAGTCCTAATCATTATAAACGATGCACCGTATGGCACAGAGAAAGCCTACAATGCTTTGCGCCTCGCAACGCAGATTTTGAAAGATTATGAAGATACGGATTTGTGCGTTTTCCTGATGGCTGATGCGGTGGGATGTGCAATACCGAACCAGAAAACCCCTGACGGGTATTATAATATTGAAAGAATGCTGAAATCCGTTGTAAATAAGAACGGGAAATTAAAAATCTGCACTTCCTGTGCTGAAGCGCGTGGGCTTAAAGAAATGAAATTCATTGATGGAGCGGAACTAAGTACAATGAAAGAATTAGCCCAATGGGTTATGCAAAGTGACCGTGTAATCACCTTTTAAATCAATACGGTTAGTTACCGCTGTGTTTCCTTATTGATTAACTGCTTACTTTGTCAGAGAGCTGAGTGCGGATTCCCAGACAGGGTTGGCTCCGCCTTGGGATTTGTAGATGCGGCTCACGATCTGCTTCAACTGCCCATCATTAATTGAATCGTACTGATTCCGCCCATCACCCTCTTGTCCGGAAGACGCCGATAAATTTTTTGGCAAAAATGCATGGCGAAATTGACTCTGAAGAAAGCGAAGTTTGGACTGCATGGACTCATCATGCTTGATTTAAAATGGTTAATACTGTAACTTTACATATTCATATTGCTAAAGCACCAAATGAAAACCATATTTGTATCCATATTCCTTTTAATCTCAACAACCGCCTTCTCCCAGCGTTTTTATGACGGTTCGGGCAGGCAGGTCGCCAGATTTGATGATAACAGAATCTACAACAGTTCCGGAAAGCAAATCGGCAGGATTGATGGCGAAAGAATATATGACGCCTCTGGACACCAGATTGGACGCGTGGATGGTAATCTTTTCTACGATGGCTCAGGGCACCAGATCGGCAGGGTGGATGGAAATTACCTGTATGGCGCGTCTGGTAAACAGATCGGAAGGTTGGACGGGGATAATCTTTATGAGGCTTCGGGTCATCAGATTGGCAGGGCGGACGGGCTGAGAAGGATGCAGGTTATTATTTTCTTTTATTATTTCTACTAATTTTTCAATTGCAAATGTCCTCCGTCCAATTCATCAACCATCGCGGTAAGCAAATCTTTTTAATGGATTTTTCCAATGCCCAATCTACCCCTGAAATCAACCAGACGGTTGAGGAAATCAAAAAGACCGTGGAATTACATCGATCCCAGTCATTACTGGCTCTGGTTGATTTCACCGGAATGGCAATTGACAGAGAAAGAACCAGAATCATAAAGGGGATGGTTGCCCACAACCGTCCCTATATCAGGTTCGTTGCATTGGTTGGGCTGGGTTTCTTTAAGTCGATTGCTTTCAGAGTGATGCTGCAGTTAACGGGCCGGAGAAACCACAGGGTATTTAGAACAAGGGAGAAGGGATTGGATTGGCTGGCGGGAATGTAACGCGGTAAATTATTTGGCGAGAGGCAATGTCGAAAAGGTGCAAAATAAGCCCCATTTCAGCCATTGCAGAAGCGTTTCAGTATAGGTTAATGGTTCATTGCCAATGAATGAAAATATAGCTGAAGGGCTAATAAGGCCTCCAATAAGCCTGCAATAAAAGAAAAAAAGCCACCCCTGCCGGAGCGGCTTCATCAAATTATGTAGGGAGATATGTTGGGGTTATTCGAAGTCGGCCGTTGCCGGCACAACTGGTGCCAGAGCTCCATTATCAACATTACCTGAAACAACATCATCATCAAAATCAGCAACGGTTGGGGGTAGGGGAGTCAAGTTCAGGATTGAAACCATATCGATTGGTGCATCCTCGAAGGTGGCTTCGGTTGGAATGGCCGGCATCAACTGATTAACGTCAAACACTGATTCTTCTTCAAATGTTGCTTCGACCGGCGTGGTCGGGTTCAGGGTCGTTATGCTGATCGTGGCATATGCGTTTGGTACAGGAGTTAAAGTGACATCGTTGTCAGCTAAAAGAATGCCTGCCTGAAGGGTGAAGGCTGCTGCGATGAGGGTGATTCTTGCTTTCATTTTTTTTGTTTTGCGATGTTGAGGAAGCAAAAATATATCGGTTCTCAGGACTGTGCGATGTGTTTTCGATTGATTGGTGGAACATCCCGACAAGGAACGTAAAAAACCCGGCAAAGAGAGATAAAGGAGGTTGGCGATGAAATGTGTGTCAAATTGCATGAGAATTGACCCAGGGGTTTGCAATAAAATTGACCCACCCACAAAAGTAACATTAACTTGCTTCGGTGACCAAAACCGGAGCTTATGTACAAAGTGGGTATGTATAACACAATCAAAACACATTTAGAGCTGGGGCACTCCATTCGGAGTATCTCGAAGTTGCTGGGAATCAGTCGTAATACTGTCCGATCCATTGCTCGTCAATTGGAAACAGGACAAGATGTGCCGAAAAATCCTGTACGCAAGAAAAAACTCCAGGATTATCAATTGGAGATTGTTTCGTTGATGAATAAAGGGAAGTCATCCGTTTTAATCCATGAACATTTGGTTGATCGCTATCAATTGGCCATTGATTATACTACGGTCTCCCGATTTGTCAGTGATCTAAAAGGAACCGAGGTATTCATTCCGGTTTTAACGCCCCCGGGACAGGAGGCCCAGGTTGACTTTGGATATATCGGCCGGTTCATGAAAGATGGTAAAAGAATCAAAGTCTGGGCGTTTTGCATGGTGTTAAGTTACAGCCGGTATAGTTTTTACCACCTGGTGACCAACCAGGGTGTTGAAAGTTTTATCCGTTGTCATTGGCTGGCCTTTGAATATTTTTGCGGGGTTCCACAGGTGGTCCGCATTGATAACCTCAAGGCCGGCGTGATTACACCCGATTTTTTTGAACCTGTTTACCAGGAGGAATATGCCCGGTTTTTGGATCATTACAGCAGCCATCCCATCGCTTGCCGTCCCCACACCCCGCAACATAAGGGTAAAGTAGAACGGGGCATCGGCTATTTGAAAGAGAATTTTGTTAAACGCTATAGTGATCATGATCTTGATTACCATGGAATGGAACAAAAGCTGGCGGTATGGCTTGAGAGCGTTTGTAATGCACGAAAGCACGGGACCACACGTAAGATACCAGCCGAAGTGTTTCAACAGGAGGAACGAGCGGTATTACAATCTTTGCCAGCATTACGATATGAATATCCTTTGATTGAACAGCGAAAAGTGGATTCTTACGGGCATGTTCATTATGGGTATAATTTTTATTCCGTTCCGGATTATTTGGCTGGTCAGGAACTAACCGTCAAAGTCACCGGAAGCATTCTTCGTGTGTACCAGGGTCAAATGGAAATTACCTGTCATGCAGTGGCCGATGGCAAGGGAATCTATGTTACCAAAAAGGAACATCAACCGTCGTATAAAACCAAGAAAGATCTTCACTGGTATGAAGAGAAAGCCACTGAAATGGGCCATTATGTCATCATATTTATGGAGCTCGCCCGGCAGCATCGTCCGGTTCATTGGTACGATTACATGAAAGGAGTGATCAGTCTTAGCAAAATATACTCTCATCAGGAAATCGATCTGGCCTGTAAGCGGGCCGTAACGTATAACAACATCAGTTATCAGACGGTAAAAAATATACTGGACAAGAAACTGCATGTACAGGAGCAGGAGACTGTATCGTCTGTTTCATTTGGTGGTTGGGGTCATGAGTTATCCATGTATGATCAAATCCGGTAAGCCATGGAAGCGATCAGAGAAAAAATGAAGATCTTACGCCTGAGTGGTGCCAACGCATCGCTTGAGAGCCGCAACCGGTATGCTCTTGATAACAAGTGCAGCTATCTTGAGTTTTTGGAGATGCTTCTGGAAGATGAATGTGTTCGCCGTAAGAGCAATGGGTTCGAACGAAAACTGAAAGCATCGCGATTGGATCCATCAAAAACATTGGATGTGTTCGACTTCCGTTTTCAACCGGATATCGATAAACGTCAGATCCAGGAACTGGCTTCCTGCAGATTTATCAATGACAGACAAAATGTTATTTTTATGGGCAAGCCCGGCGTGGGAAAAACCCATCTGGCAAATGCTATTGGACTCAGCGCCTTGCATCAGGGACATGAAGTTATGCTGGTTCATGCCAATACCCTCATTGATGATTTATATCGTTATAAAGCCGATGGGAGATACCAGGCAGCACTGAGAAAATACAAACGGCTGGATCTTCTGATCATTGATGAACTTGGATTTAAACGGATCCCACGCAATGGATTAGATGATTTTTTTGATGTCATCCGAAGCCGTTATGAGAATGGTTCGATTATCGTCACTACAAACAGGACGTTTGAAGACTGGGGCAGTTTGTTCGAGGACCCGGTAATGGCATCTGCAATTATCGATAGACTCATTCATCATGCAGAGATCATTAAAATAGCCGGAAGCAGTTACCGGATTAAAAAAAGGAGTGAACTAACTGAACGTGAAATTAAAACATCAAAATAGGTGGGTCCGTTTTATTGCAAGTTGCAATAATATTGACCCGGGTAAACACAGAACCAAGGTATTTTTTGTTCCTGGCGGCATGCCGCCAGGAACAAATCCTGGTAAAAAGAAGTAAAATCGATGATTATTGAATTAATTTTGTCAAACAAGGTGGGTCACTTTTAATGCAAATAAGTGGGTCAGTATTAATGCAAGGTGACAATGTGGGCGATGGTGGGTTAACGGGTGACTTGATTAATGGGTGCAACCTGATCAAAAAGGGCATGAAATCGGCAAATTCATCCAGCATAAATGACCATCATTGGAATAATGGGGAATTAGGGCAAAAAGAGGCACTGTGGCAGGGGTTGACACATCAGACAGGAGCAAGATCGACAAAAAGAGAAAAGCGATTACAGGTCTTTATATTCGGATTTATGAATGTGTCGGGAAAGGGGTGACCCAAAAATTTCAGTTAAACCGTTCGTTTAATGTCCATTTATTCTTTTCTTATTTCTTGAAATGCTTCTGTATTAACCCCTTGAGGACGCTAATTATAATAGGTTTTCCGATATGGTCATTGCATCCAGCTTCGATTGCCTTTTCTCGGTCACCAGCCAAGGCATAGGCTGTTTGTGCAATGATGACCACGTCTTTGTTAAATTCTCGGATTTGTCTGGTGGCTTCATAGCCATCCATATCAGGCATACGAATATCCATCAAAACCAAATCAATGTCGGGGTTGTTGCGGCAAATTTCAATGGCTTTAACTCCTGTTCTTGCTATTAACAATTCTTTCACAAGCCTTGTGAGTGCCGTGGACAGGAACATTTCCGATGATTCGTCATCTTCGGCGATTAATATTTTCAGGTTTTTCATTGCACCCACTTTATCCCCCTTCGAAACAGGTTCTTTTGTGATGATTTCTGGCTCCGTTTCAGCATTGTATGGAATGGTAAAATAAAACGTAGAGCCCTTCCCAAGCTCGCTTTCAACCCAAATCTTACCGCCCAACATTTCAATATACGCTTTCGAAATGGACAACCCCAATCCCGCACCTTCATAAGCTCTGGCCAATGATTCACTGCCCTGCCTGAACCTTTCAAAAATGATTTCCTTCTTCTGCTCAGGTATTCCTTCACCTGTATCTTTAACGAAAAACTCAAGGTATTTGCCCTTCTTCTCATATCCAAATTCGATGGAACCTTCGCGGGTAAATTTAATGGCATTTTTAACAAGGTTTGTAAGAATGGCGTATAGTTTCTCGCGGTCCGTTTTAATGATGGATTCTTTTAATGGCATTGTGTTATTGACCAGAAGCCGGATTCCTTTTTCTTCAGCCTCAGGTTTGAAGAAAGAATAAACAAATTCCATTTGCTCGTTAATGTTTGTTTCGGAGATGGAAATCTCCATCTGTCCCGATTCAATTTTCGAGATACTGACAATATCTGTGATGATGTTGAGCATTCGTGCGCCACTTTTCTCGATGATGCCAAGAAACTTTTGCTGTTCTTCACCCGTCAAATCAGGTTCTCTTAGTAGTTGGGCGAACCCCAGAATGCCGTTCATTGGAGTTCTGATTTCGTGGCTCATATTGGCAAGAAACGCGGATTTCAAGCGGTCACTTTCTTCGGCTTTTTCTTTGGCGAGTATAAGTTCTTTCTCGGCCCGCTTACGGTCGGTGATATCGCGTCCGATGCCTAAAAGACCGATGGTCATCCCGTTTTTCATCTGGGTGGTGGCGAGAATCTCACTTACGACATAGTCTCCGGATTTTTTTCGTATGCGGAGCTCGACCGCATCAGCGTTTTGTCCATTCAAGAGTGTTGAAACACGATTCAAGGCCAGCGGAATATCTTCCGGATGAATTATGTCGATGAATGGTCTCCCGATCCACTCTTGTACTCGCCAGCCGGTAATGTGTTCGAATGCCTTGTTCAACGATACCAGCAATCCTTGAGGCGAAACCGAAAAAACGGCATCACGAACTTGCTCAATGAAATCATGATAACGATTCTCGCTCTCTCGCAACGCCTCTTCCGCCTGCTTGCGTTTGGTGATCTCTCGAATGTTACATTGGATTACATAATGATGATTGACTGGATACACATTGCTAACGAACTCGACACGAATCTTTCGCCCGTCAGCCGCTTCAAGCGGCAAATCGTCATAACGGACATATTCTTTCTGCTGTAATTCTAAAAATTTATCGTGATTAGCGACTATATCTTTAAAGAATCCAATTTCCCAAATTGTTTTTTCAACGAATTGTGCTTTGGAGTATCCCAAGAGTTCAATCAAAAATGGATTCACATCCGTAATCATTCCGGTTTCTGCATCGAGTAAAATAATTCCATCTTTCGCTGTTTCAAAGAGACGGCGATAATTTGTTTCCGAAATGGTCAACCTCTCTTCTACTTGCTTATGGTGGGTGATGTCCTTTTCGTATAATGTTTTTATTGCATCATATTCCTTCCGTAACTCTTGAAAATCTATTACAAGATTTTCCTTGGTTTTATATACTGCACTCATAATATTTTCATTTTCAAATAGTAAAAATATAATGGAAAAACAGCGAATCTTATTAATTAAGGATCATCACAAGAATGTGTATTTGAGTTTAAAGATTGTAAATGAATAATATACAATATATTTGATGCATAATTATGAAATGTAAAACTATCTCGACAGGTTTGAGCCATCAGCAGTATTCTCATTTCAAAACGAATTTCTTCTACCTATATAACAAATTAATTTACTGACAGATGGAATTTTATGATATGTATCTTTTCTACATATCTCAAATTACATAATAAAGGTACCACACTTTATCTTCCAAACCATTATATAAAAGAATAAAAAAGTTACATCATTCACACATTTTCATATTGCTGTGCCCTTTATTACCCGTTCATAACCCACCGTTATAATGGCTGGTTAAAGGGCAATAAGAAGCCCTCTGGTAGGTGTTGACGCTTCGGCAGAGCAAGGAATTGGCAAAAGCGGAAAAGTGATTACGGGGCTTTATATACGGGTTTATGAATGTTTCGGGAAGAGGCGTATAAGAGCTTAATCCATTCTAACCCACTCATATGCCATATCCAAAGTATCAAATATTTTGCTTTCCCATTTTGTACCTTTAAATTCTTTGAAATAGGTTTCCACGATCGGTTTAAACTTTTCATCTTTTGTCACAACAACATTCCGCATCCTATTGAAATTCCAGTGTGAAGATGTTCTGTCGAGGGTGCCTATTACTTTGGTGGCTGAAGTTTGTAATAAGATTATTTGTGACATCCGTATAGTCGGCAATTTGATAGGTAATCGCATCAAATCTCTTGTCGCCATACATTATATTATTTATCGTCATAACCTCTTGTTCGTCCACTGTTCCTGAGAACTTAACAAGGATACCCTTTTCTTCCCAAATAATTTCGTAAGCCATTTCACTGAAGTTTAATTATACCCAGAATTGCTTGAAAATCCCAAAAACTTCCTAATCATCCTGCTTGCTAGGTAATGTAAAATAAAAAGTGCTTCCCTTCCCCTCTTCGCTCTCCACCCATAACTTGCCGCCATACTTTTCTATGAAATCCTTGCAGATTATTAGTCCAAGTCCTGTGCTGGGTTCGTTATCAGTTCCCTTGCGGCTTGTATCTATGTTCAGCTTAAAAAGATTCTTCACCATCTGCTGGTTCATCCCGATACCAATATCCTTTACCGAAACCTCAACCCATCCGTCGGGAATTGGTTTTGCAGCAACTGTAACCTTCCCGCCTTTTGGCGTAAACTTCACTGCATTGATGGCTAAGTTACGCAGAATGCCATCAAGCATGTATTCATCAGCAAAAACCTCTAAATCTTCTGGGATATCATAGCTCAAATCAATTTCTTTTTTATTAGCTGATTCAATCACCAGCGCCGTAATAGCCAAGATTTTTGGCATCAGTAATACTGGCTCAGGGTTATATGGGATAAAGCCTCTTTGGAATCGTGACCAGTCCAGAAGGTTTTCGAGCAACCGATAAACGCTGGTTGCAGACCTTCTCAAACTCCCAACAATCTTCTGAATCTGGTCTTGGGTCATTATGTGCAGTTCCTCTTCCAATATTCGACTAAAGCCCAAAAGGCTGTTAAACGGACTGCGCAGGTCGTGGGCGATGATGGAGAAAAATTTGTCCTTTTCGGCATTTATTTCAGATATTGTTTTATTCTTTTCTTCCAGGTGCCAATTGATTTTTCTTTTAGAAATATATAACCAAAAAAATACGCTCGAAACAAGTGCTATGGCTATTGTAATTGAAATTAATAAATAAACGAGACGTGCTTTATTCTTTATTTTAAGTTCCTGAATCACAATTTGTTTATCACGCAGATCAACTTCTCTTTGAATTGCGAGATTGGATATCATATTCTTACTCTCAATTGAAAAAATGGAATCTTTAAGTGCTGAACTCTTTTCAAAGTATTTCAGGGCCGCAAAATAATCGTTTAGTTCTCTGGATGCTTTATAAATATAATAATAGCTTTGTTGTAGATCGTATAAGGACCCAACATTTTGAAAGCATTCAATGGATTTTTGTAAAAATTTGACAGACTGAGCTAATAACTTTTTTGTGTTGTTGTTATTTGATTGATTTAATGTCATAAGAAAATATGCTCTACCGATTTCTTGGAAATTGTAACCGTTATTCAATTCATTATCATCTTTATACATCCTTAATGATTGATAAAAACATTCAAGCCCTTTGGAATATTCTTTCTTTTCGATAAATATATTTCCGATATTAGTCAGGGATACACCAATATTGATACTATCATTTAGCTCTTCATTTAGCCGCAGCGTTCGGTAAAAATATTCCAACGCTCTTCGAAAATCCTTCAGATTTGAATATGCATCAGCGATATTGTTCAAATTTCTGATAATTGATTTTTTATTCCCCAGTTTTTCATTAATGCTTAATGCCTTCAAATAAAATTTAAGCGCTTGGACATAGTTATTCTGTCGGATAAAAATCAGACCAAGATTATTCAGCGTAATTGCCTGACCATATTTATCAGACATTGCCTCATTTATCTCCAGCGCTTTATAAAAATAATTCATAGCTCTTGGATAATCTGCCCTGATCCAATAACACACTCCCAAATTGTTATTTGCGTCTGCAATGCCTTTTTCCCATTCCAACTTTTCTGCAAGTTTCATGGCTGATTCAGCATATTTAATACCATCATCAACATTAATTGAGTATAAACCAAATGAAAGTTTATTAAGAACAATTATTTTGTTCGTGTCTTCTTTTGCATATTGCAAACTGGGCTTCAAAGAATCAACAAAGTTGCCATCTTGGTTGTAAGCAAATGAAAAACATGTCAAGATCATTAAATTAGTAAGGAATATTAGTTTCATTTATTAATCATTGTTAGTAAATTGTCAATTTATTCTTTACTGATTTGCTGAAATGCTTTCGTATTAACTCCTTGAGTTCTTCAATAACAAAAGGCTTTGAAATATAATCATTACATCCTGCCTTCATTGCCTTTTCTCTGTCACCAGTAAGTCCCAAAGCTGTTTGTGAAATAATGACCACATCTTTGTTAAATTGTCGGATTTGTCTGGTGGCTTCATATCCATTCATGTCGGGCATTTTTATATCCATCAGAACCAAATCAATGTCAGGGTTATTGCGACAGGCTTCAACGGCTCCATCTCCTGTTTTTGTTTTTAAAATTTCTTTGCTAAACATTTTGACTGCCATTGTAATTATCATTTCCGATGTTTCGTCATCTTCGGCGATTAATATTTTCAGATTATTAATTTGATTCTCTTCTTCATCAGCCGAAATAACATTTTTAATGACGGTTTTTGAATCCGGTTCAGCATTGTAAGGAATGGTGAAATAAAATATTGAACCTTTTTCTCCCGATTTACCTTCGGGATCGCTTTCTACCCAAATCTTTCCGCCAAGTATTTCCACGTAAGCTTTTGAAATGGATAATCCCAATCCTGTCCCTTCAGTAAATTCGGTAATCAAATCATTACCTTGTCTGAACCGTTCAAAAATAATTTCCTGCTGCTGCTCTGACACACCGCTGCCTGTATCTTTTACAAAAAATTCAAGGTATTTGCCTTTTTTTTCATATCCAAATTCGATGGAGCCTGCATGGGTGAATTTAATGGCATTTTTAACAAGGTTGGTAAGAATAGCATAGATTTTCTCGCGGTCTGTTTTAATAATTGCTTCTTTTGCAGGCAATGAATTTTTAAAGGAAAACTGTATTCCTTTTTGTTCGATATTTGGCTTGAAAAAGGCATAAATATATTCGATTTGCTCGTTTATACTCGTATCTGATATAATAACTTCCATTTGTCCCGATTCTATTTTCGATATATCAATGATATCGTTAATGATATTGAGCATTCGGCCACTACTTTTCTCTATAATTCTAATATACTTTTGTTGCTCCTCACCTGTAAGATTTGGTTTTTTCAGTAGTTCGGCAAAGCCAAGAATGCCGTTCATGGGTGTTCTGATTTCATGGCTCATATTGGCAAGAAACGCTGATTTCAGCTGGTCGTTTTCTTCCGCTTTTTCCTTGGCTATGATAAGTTCTTCTTCTGCTCGTTTGCGTTCAGTAATATTTCTGGCTAAACCCGTGGCACCGATTATCTCATTATTATCATTCACGATGGGATTAAAAAAACTTTCATAATAGTCAAGATTGACATCGCCGAAAACGCGAATATTTGTATGAGATTCGCCCATCAACGCACGGTCGTAATTCTCCTTAGCCGCTATTCTGTCATCATCCGTCGTGATACATTCCAGAATATTCATCCCTATTTTAATATCCGTATTATAAGCATACTTCATTACATCCATATGGGCTTTATTGAAATAGAGATACCGGTAATTTTGGTCAATAGAAAAAAGTATTGTGTCTTTCTGACTTTGTATGCTGGACTTTAGAAGTACTTGGGATTTTTTTAGTTCATCCTCGCTCTTCTTGAGTTCAGTGATATCTTGCATGACTCCTATGACTTTTATTGGATTCCCATTTTCATCTCTGACTAATTCTGCAATTGAGTTTATTGTTCTCTTTTCGGAAGCGTTGCGCGGGATAATATCAAATACAATATTATAGGGTTCATTTATTTCAATAAGGTCAACAAGTGCTTGGTCGACACTGTCTCTGTCGATAACACATTTCATTACTTCTTCGGCTGTGAAAATATCGGTTTCAAGGTTAAACCCATATATTCTTTTTCCTTCATCAGAAGCCCAGAAGGTATTATTTTTTATATCATATTCCCAACTTCCGACATGACCAACTTCCTGTGCTTTCCTGTAACGCTCTTCGCTCTCCCGTAATGCATCATCCATCCGTTTGCGTTCAGCCATTTCTTTCGCAAGTTCAATTACTTGCGCTTGAGCGGACTTGTGTAACTTAATGGTTTCACTCCAAACACCAAAAATCGGAAAGAAATAACTTAGAAATACTATTAGGTGAGCAATATCCCATTGTGAATCGTAGAAGTTGCGAGAATCAAAAACAAAGATTTGAGCCAAAACCTGAAAGAGAATGCAAGCGATGATACTCAAAAAAAACCTATTACGGGATTGTTGTTTTAAGTAAACCTTGGAGTATAATAAAAAAGTAACAAAGAATAAAAGTGCGAGAGAAAGCTCTATGAGTCTTTTTGTAATCGAACCCAATTGAACAAAACTTGGAAGATGGGGTAAATTAAATATTAGTAGCGTAATGGTGGCTGCAAATACAAATCCGATAATATTATAGCCAATAGCACTTAGTCCCTTTTTAGCCGTAACGATTTCTCTATCTCCAAAAATGAGCGCGATGAAAAATGATGTTGCCAAAATGAACCGTCCAGTTAACCAAGTTGAGGAAATGGCAAATTTAAAAGTCGGGATTGTTTCAACCCAAATTCTGTTAAACGCGAATATGGCGTGAACAAACTCTTCGGTACCTATAATAATGAATCCGCTTGAAATCATTAAATAGAACCATTTACCTGTTGTAAAAAAATGAAGCAAAACCATTATTCCTGCTGTCACAGCGAGCAGTGATGCCGCAAATTCAAGGGAAGCGTGTATATCACTGCTACTTATCCACCCTGAAGTATGAACAACGGGATAAAACAACAACGGTAGAAGAAATAAAGCGACAAACAGAAGATAGTTAACAAATTTCTTTGTAAAAAATTCCTTCCTAATTTGTTCCCCCAAGGACTTTGATACATTTTCCTTGCCATCATTTTTAGGTTGCATATTTTTAATGTAAAAATTGATTTTCAACTACTAAAGATACAACGGAAAGGCTATTGTTCCAAAAAACAAACAAAATGTTTTAGAAAGATAGAAAAACTTAGAATTGAGACTCAAATAATGCCCACGGTCATTGCTGTTATACAGTCGAAAACAATAAAAGAAGCCACTCTCCCCCTGTTTTTGACAGATATTACAAGTTATGAAAATTATTCAATACCGGTGCATTAAACCTGCAAATTGACCCGCATTCAAATAATGGTATATAAGGGCAAACGAAGCCCTGTAGCAATGATTTATATACCGGACGCGAGGCAATTATCGGCAAAATGAAAAAAGCGATCCTTGGACTTCGCATGCAGAAATGGGCATATGTGTTTTATGTGGTCTTTTATCCGGCCGCGGGCTATTTATTGATATGACCATTTTAATCCCTCCTTAGGCAAAAAATTTATACCGATAATGCAGCGTTTAAACCCCATTTTAAATTCCTCGTATACGTTGTTGAGGTTCCGGTCAGACGTGGAATTTTGCGCCCTTGTTAAAAAATCCGGTAATGATAAACAGGAATCGGTCAACAAATTATATCTGATAACTGGCGAACAAATGACGCCGAATGAACAATGTCAGGCAGGCGCCTGGGAGGTGGTTCTGGTCAATTGCACCGATTATTTTGGTTTTGAGATTATGCACGTGGAATGTGAGGGGCGGGAGTATCTGGCGGTAAATCCTGCTGTAAGTCTATGACAGTTTCAATCGACAATGATAATACGATGGCAAAAAAAATTTATCACCGGTTTTTGTTCATAATTATGCATCACCATCATACCGGTGACACAGAATGCCCTGTAATTTTAAGACACAAACCAAAGGTCTCAGATGCAATGAAAAACATTCGACATTTTAGAAAGGGTGACGCCGTGGACAACAGATTGGAAATGACAAACCATCAGGAAAAGGTTCCCCAGTCAAAACTTTTATCTGGGTCTATAACTAATAAATTTCCTGTCGTGCTTGACGATGGCCGAACCGTGGTTTTTATTGCCGATAAAAGCCGAGAGAGGGAGATAAGGTTACGTTACGCTCTCAGGAAGGGATTGTAATCATAAATCACCAAACTAATTTCATTACGTTAGAAAGGCAGAGAATTGGAGCAGGAAGATTATATAAAAAGGCAAATCGACCAGCTTGGACGGGTACTTGGAAAAATTCTTTCAAATTTGATTGGGATCAAAACTCACGGGCAGATGAGCGAAGGAATTGAAGCAGCAGATCAAGCATTAAAAACAGAAATAGGCTTGAATATTGACAGCCTGATTTTAATCCCGACGGACTCATTTCTTGCAAAGCTTTTGGATATCAGGAAATTTAATGACAGCAACTTTGAACAGCTTGCTGAAATAATGTTCCTTATTGCAGAAGAATTTAACGTTACGAACACCGAGGTCGGAAAAATGAAAAAATTGTACGAGAGGTCATTAATCATTTATGAAATTCTCGATAAGACAAGCTCGACCTACTCATTTGACAGGCATAGCAGGATTGAGAAAATAAGAAAAGTGCTATAAATAATAATAGTTAAATGACTCCAAGGCACCGGATCCAAAATTTTTTAAATTCCAAAAGTTTTGGCTTAATAATTCCGTCCACCATTTTTTGCTTCCATGACTTTTGGGATCGCGTGTCTGGCCTTTCCAGTGACGGATTGAATCATGAGATGCAACATTGTCAGATGCCGTGCCCAATGGGAAAGAAGTTGTTCCATGGTGGCAGCGTCAAATCGTAACGTAGGAATTCCTGTCTTTATATCGCATAACCTTCCCGTTTTTCAGGGTTATGTTCAGTTCACCCTCAACCCAAATGGCGTTGGCTACTTCATCAACCAATCCAACAGTGATATAGTCATCTCGGTCGCTATAAACCTTCGCGTTTTTCCCTTCGATTTTTATGACACCAAAGTTTGGATATTTTACGTCCCAAGGCTAATTTCTTTTTCGCAAAATTTTGTGATAATCATCGAATTTTACAGGCTCATGTTGGTACCCTTGTTGGTACCCTAACGAAAAAACCACCTACAAAATTCATTGTAAGTGGTTGATTTTCAAGTCGGGGTAGCAAGATTCGAACTTGCGACCTCCTGTTCCTAAAGCATAGATAAAGTTTTTTCCAACGTGTTTTTATCAAGGTCTGCCCGCTCAATTGCCACTGGAATATCCGGACGTATTCTTTCTTCTTTTGACTTTTTTATATACTTGGTTGCCTTTGATTTTTTATTCGACCGTTTAGAACTAATGCAAATTTTTGAAATTACCGGAATAAATCTGTCTGCGCTGAATAATCCCAAAACAAGTTTCTGAAAACCAAGTACAGACTTCCCTTTCGTATGATCGTACACATAAGATGCTTTTTCTACCAGCTTTCCCGAAATCTCAGTGATCGTATCATCGATCACGAAAATTTTTTAAGGTTTCTCTTGCCTCTCTGTTGTTTGCACTTGCATTGTCAAATTCCTTTCAATTATTACGGAAAGCCCAATGATAAATTTATGCCAGTTATAATTGGCATTATTAAGAAAGCGATAGTACACGTCTTTGCCTGCGGCTTCTTCAAACTGGTTCCTTACAAATAAACATACCGTACTAATCATTAAAAAAGGCACTGAGAACAGATGCATAGACAACATTTTGTAGTATTTATTCCGCAACGTTTTGTTATATTTGCCTTACTCAACAATTGCTTTTTTTTAAGTTCATTGAATACCGAGGATATTGTTGAATCAAACATCGAATGTTTTTTTTCAATATAAATATGAACATCACTTTTTATTGGTAAAAAAATCTTAGCTTCCATTTTTGCTGGTGTTTTTTTGTTGACAAATCAAAATTACACCAAATTATGTAATTATGGAAGCTATATTATTGATATTCAGTTTTTTTATATCTTTTTTTGAAGTAAGAAATGTTAGTTGATAATAAATGAATGCCGATAGGAACACCCAGCATCCCCGAAAAACGCCCCGTTTTTGATCTATATTTTAGAAAATTTTAACAATTGGAAGGGGGGAGGCTTCAAAATGGGTTAAATGAAGATTGCTTTAAAACCAATATCCTAACAAATGAAGACTGTCTCATTTGCCCTTATCCTTGCCTTGTGCACGTTCACAGTATTTTCGAAGGAATCAGCGCGTTCAATTGATGTTAGGATCAAAACCCTCAAAGGCGGACAAAAGCCGGACCTGCTGACCGGAAACCCCGCAGGCATGATCAAAGCCTTAAATAAAACCGGGCTGGCATTCCTGAACCAAAGCAATACCGAAATGGCCGAAAAGACTTTCATTAAGGCGTTCAATGATTGCGACCTGTACCTTAAGAAAGATCCTTCCAGCCAGCAACTCAGGGACCTTAAGGCAGAAGTCTTTAATAACCTCAGTCTTACCTATATCAAACAGGGAAATTACCAGAAGGCAAAAGAAAAGCTTCTGCTGTACAGTAAAAAGCCCGATTACAGAAGTACATTTTCCGATATGATCATCCAGCGGAGCCTTGCAAGTGTTTACCAGAATCTGGGGCAATATGACAGTTCACTGCTCTGTTACAATAACGCTCTCGGCTTTGCCCTTTCCCTGAAAGATCCACGGTATACCGGGAAGATATACACTGATATTGGAACCACTTGCTATTACATGGGTAAATTCTCTGAAGCCCTGGACTATTATGAAAAGGCAAGGGAGATCTTAGTAACAGTAAATGACAAACCTCAGATGGCCAAATTGTACAACAACATGGCTTCCACTTATAAACAGATATCATACTATGAAAAAGCAACAAAATACTTCTTCGAGTCGGCAAGGCTGAAGGAAGAATTTGCCGACTCGGACGGCCTAGCAGCCACCTATAACAATCTTGGCCTGGTGTATTTTGACTGGGATAATAATGAAATGACCAGCTATTTTTTAAAGAAAGCCATCTCGATTAACCTGAAGAGAATAAATAAGAAGTACCTGGCAACCAATTATACCGTTATGGGAGACCTCTGCATGGACCTGAAGCAAGCCGATTCGGCCTTATATTATTACAGGAAATCACTGGATCTGAAAACGGAAATGGGCAATGAACACGGGATCGTAATTTCTCTTCATAGTCTTGGAGATGTGTATGCCGTTTTGCTGAAGAACGAACCCATGGCCATGGAATACTATGCGCAAGCCCTCTCCCTCGCCAGCAGAATAGGATCAGGATCGGAGATTGCTGGCCTGAACCTAAGCCTTGGCGAGATCCTTTTCAGAAAAGGCAAACTGGCTGAAGCACGCGCAATGTTCAGGCAGGCGTTCGACTATGCCAGCCAGGAAAATTCACTGGAACTGATACAGAAATGCAGCCGTTATCTGACCGAAATAAGCATACTTACCGGCGATAAAGCAGGAGCACAGGAATACTTTTCCCATTACCGGATTGCAGGCGACAGCCTCTTTGGTGAGAGTAAAACAAAAGTCATTCTTGAAATACAGACCCGTTTTGAAACAGAAAAGAAAGTGCAGGAGAATATTTTACTGCATAAAACCAATGATTTTCAGAGATCAATGATCGAATTTCTGATTGGTATTGCAATTTTACTGTCGATCCTGGGATTCGCCATTTTTACTTTATACCGTCAAAAGAGCAGGGCATTCAGGCAGATCGTAAGAAAAAACCTGGAGATAGTAAAAACAGAAAAACAGATTGAAGACAGAAGAAGCAAGCAAAGCAGTTATGAACATTCTATAATTCTTCCCCCTGACGAAGAAATTGAAAACACAACACTGGGCCTTCTGGTGAAGTTTAACCGCTTTATGGAAAATGAAAAACCATACCTTGAAGCGGGGCTCACCGTAGATGATGTCTGCAAAAAAATCAATACCAATCGATCGTACCTCTCTCAAATGATCCATAATAATTTCAACCAGAATTTTAACGGGTTCATCAATGAACTCAGGATCAAAGAAGCGAGAAGACTTCTGGCTGATTCCAGCTGTGACCATCTCTCGATTGAAGGTATAGGGGAAATGGCTGGATTCAGTACGAAAGTTACCTTTCACGCCATCTTTAAAAAGCAGATCGGGGTGACTCCTTCCTATTTCCGTAGTTCCATTCCAAGAAATAAAGACTCCCGTCATGCATGATCCCCCTGCTATCCTGGCTTTTTTTACAATTTCTTACTCCTTTTTATAGATTCTTACCTGCTTCTGTTGATTACGGCCGCTGATGGCTATAATTTTATCCTGAAAATCAGAAAATAATATTCATTTAAAGACAACCGTTATGAAAAAAATTACCAATTTCCTGATCATGATTATACTCCTCCTTGGCATAGGTTTAAGCGGATGCAAGAAAGCCAAAGAGATCACATGCAGCCTGTATGCGGCACCCAGTCAGCCAACTATTGCCATGACAGTGGTTTACACTGCTGCGCAAACAGGTGACGGGACCATTTCATCGCTCAGCTATGAAACTAATGCAGGAACGGTGACTGTTTCCAATCCCACACTGCCGTGGAGTATATCGATATCCGTGGATTCAGGCACCAATGTGAAAATGTCGGCTACCGGGACAACAAAAAACGGCAGCCTGAAAATTTCCTATGCCGGCGAAGCTACAACAGGCTCAAGTACCTCAAAGATCTCGGGCAGTGATTTTTGCGAACAGCAAACGAATTAGTGTCAGGGAAAATGAAGCAGGGGCAAAATACACGATGATCGTCCGTATTGATTTACTTGAGCAGGGAAGTCCATCGCTAAATTCATATACAAGAAGCTGAAATAATGCTATAATGGCCCTTGCCGGGCAATACTGTTTGTAAAGGTTTTCCTTAGAGGGGTGAAAATTATTAAACGATCTGCCGCTTCACCAGCTCTGCGAATTTTCCGCCTTTCCTGAGCAGATCCTCATAGGTTCCCGATTCTTCAATTCTTCCGTGTTCCATCAGGTAAATACGGTCTGCATTCTGAACAGTGGTAAGGCGATGGGCGATAACGACCCTCGTGGACTGGAGCGTTTCAAGGCTTTTACTGACGATATGCTGGGTCCTGTTATCGAGCGCGCTGGTTGCTTCATCGAAGAAAAGGATGCGGGGCTTGT
>Ga0247841_10000584_pt1 | contig 93021 bp, 71 predicted proteins | sample LaCruzMarch2015__2_FD_192410 | JGI IMG/M metagenome (GOLD analysis project Ga0247841, IMG submission 192410) | Freshwater microbial communities from meromictic Lake La Cruz, Castile-La Mancha, Spain - LaCruzMarch2015_18m | ecosystem: Environmental > Aquatic > Freshwater > Lake | place: Spain...
GGTCCTCACGCCTCCACCATCCCATTCCCCGATGGTAAACCCGGCACCTGTCAGATTCAAACCGCTGCTGCCACCGGGCCAGAGCTTATTCGTCCCCGTTGTTTTCGCTGCATTCAGATTGTCTGTTGTATTATATTCCGGCATGCCGTTCGGACCTAATTCCATGATCTCGATGATCCTTCCGTCAGGGAATTCTTGTCGGACAGGCCATCCTTTCTGTGCGGCCTTTTGCTCAGCCGCTGATTTTTTTATTGCAAATTCTATGGCATACTTTGAAGCCAGTTGTTGAAGTTCCTGGGGGCTTTTGCGCCTGTCCTGAGGTGCGCTGACCTGGGAAAACAGGGAGAGATTCAGCATAAGCACCAAACAAAAGAGAAGTGACCTTTTCATGGCTGTAAAATTTAAAGAACTTGACTTGATTTTTTCTTTATGATTAAAACAGAATATGGTTTAACCAGTAGATGGATTGGTTTAAAAAACAGACGCTCAAATATAATAAATCAGCTTTGAAAAGCAAGTGCTTTATTAGATCATCTTCGGGATCCCAACATAATACAGGTCGAAACCACCTTTGCCGCCGGGGCGGTTGGAAGAGAAAAGCAAAAAGTCGTTTTCAAATTCAAAATAGGTAGCCACGATAGGCCTGTATTCATCAAAAACGGAGTTTATCTTTTCGCCAAAATTTACCGGTTCTGACCAGGTCAAACCATTCCTTCGGGAATAATAAAGGTCGAATCCGCCGAATCCGCCGGGCCTGTCGGATGTAAAAACCAGCAATTTACCATCCACATAAGGACATTTATCGTGGTATTCACTATTTAGTATATCTACCGGAATGATAACCCCGGCCGAATCCTTGCGGAGAAAATGCAGAATAGAGGAATCAGGCGGAACAGCAGCCTGGTATATATCATAATCTCCATCCCGGTCGGAGCAGAACAACAATTCAGTAATCCTGTCCGGCTCATCTTCGTCATCAAGGCTGATAAATCCGGGTCCGTAAAATGTCAGATAAGCATCGTTAAACCCCGAATTTAAAATTGATACAGGTTCCGGTCCCCCATAAAATTCCTCCTTCAGATATGGGTTTTCAACAGGACTCGTAAACCATACATATTTGAGATCCTGGTTCCCGGATTCATCATTCGAAAAAATGATAAGATCAGTATAATAATAAGCTTCCGGAGTATAGTACTTGTAATAGGACAGCGAATAGGGGCCATATTCGTTGAATCCGCTGTTCATATATGAAAACAAGGTATCGACATAATAGTAATCGTTCCAGCTATTCGGCTTATCATCAACGGTCAGCCTTCCCTTTTCCTTGTCCCAAAGTATATGGAAATCATTTCCGACAATATCGAATTCATTTCCAAAGCTATTCCGGTTTGAAGAAAAATAGAGGTAACGTTCGCTTTCAAGAACCGGAAAGGTCGAATTGTAATCGTCATAAATGGAATTTATAGCAGAGAAGTTAACAGGATCGGCAGGAAATTTCCCAAAAACATACCTGTAACCATTGAACGGGTATGCGGCTAACAGAATGAAAAAAACGGCAAGGAGCAGGAAACTGAAAAATTTTTTCATGAGGATTTCATTTCGCATTTCGTAATGGCCTTACACAATTCATGAGAAATGATATTGTGCAAAGCGATATGCGAAATGAACTGGTTGCCCGACCAGGATTCGAACCTGGACTCTACTGATTCAGAGTCAGACGTGTTAGCCAGTTACACCATCGGGCAATAGAATGTGGGTGTGGGTGTGCAGGTGAAGTGTGGGTGTGAAGGCGCAAAAGTAGAAAAATTTTAATTCCACCCACTCTTCATTTTTCATTATTCACTTTTCATTATTCACTTTTCACTATTTTCGCCCACGGATCCTTAAGCGCCACCGTTCGGTTGAAAACCATTCTTTCTGTCGTACTGTCAGGATCTGTATTGAAGTAGCCGATCCGCTGGAACTGCAGGTGAGAGAATGGCTTGCTGTCTTGCACGCCGGGCTCTGCATAAGCAGGATAAATGATCTTTAGCGAACCGGGATTGAGAAACTCTTTGAAATCGCGGTCTTTATGGCCTGTAGGATCGGGATCCAGAAAGAGACGGTCGTAAAGGCGAACTTCAACAGGAAGAGCCTGCGCGACAGACACCCAATGCAGGGTCCCTTTTACCTTGCGCTGGCTGCCGGAACCGCTTCGGGTCTCGGGGTCGTAGGTGCAATGAAGTTCGATAATACTTCCATCTTTATCTTTAATAACTTCCTCACACTTGATGATATAAGCATTTTTAAGACGCACTTCAGTGCCCGGAGCCAGACGGAAAAACTTAGGAGGCGGATTTTCTATAAAATCCTCCTGCTCAATATAGATCTCCCTTGAAAAAGGAACAATCCGTGTTCCGGCTGCAGCATCTTCCGGGTTGTTCTCCGCTTCAATTTCTTCAACTTTTCCTTCAGGATAATTGGTGATTAAAACTTTCAGCGGGTTCAGCACCGCCATGATGCGTGGGGCGATCCTGTTCAGGTCTTCCCTTACGCAAAACTCAAGCAGCCCGACATCGATAACATTTTCCCGTTTGGCAACGCCTATCAGTTCTGAAAAATTACGGAGCGAAGCCGGGGTATAGCCTCTTCGGCGGAGCCCTGAAATAGTAGGCATCCGTGGATCGTCCCAGCCGTTTACGAGGTTTTCCTGCACAAGTTGCAGTAACAATCGCTTACTCATCACGGTATAGGTTATGTCGAGACGGGCAAATTCAATCTGGCGGGGACGGTATGCATTTTTATCCTTCACGATCTGGTCAAGGAACCAGTCGTAAAGCGGCCGGTGTACCTCGAACTCCAGCGTGCAGATGGAGTGAGTGATGCCTTCGATATAGTCCGACTGGCCATGGGCGTAGTCGTACATCGGGTAAATGCACCATTTATCCCCGGTACGGTGATGAGTGGCAAACAAAATGCGGTATAGCACCGGGTCGCGCATGTGCATGTTAGGTGAGGCCATGCCTGTCTTCGCACGCAGTATCCTTGATCCTTCGGGAAATTCGCCTTTGCGCATCCGTTCGAACAGGTCCAGGTTTTCTTCGATTGTGCGATTCCGGAAAGGGCTCTCTACACCCGGCTGGGTGGGCGTGCCGCGCTGCTCGCTGATCTCCTCGGCACTGTGGTCATCTACATAAGCTTTTCCTTCTTTAATGAGCATAACAGCCCATTCATACAACTGGTCGAAATAATCGGAAGCGAAAAAAAGCCGGTCTTCCCAGTCAAATCCAAGCCAGCGGACATTGTCCATGATCGAATCCACGTATTCCTGTTCTTCTTTGGTAGGATTGGTATCGTCGAAGCGGAGGTTGGTCTTGCCACCGTATTTCTGCGCGAGGCCGAAATTAAGGCAAATGGACTTGGCGTGGCCAATGTGGAGATAGCCGTTAGGTTCCGGGGGAAAACGGGTGTGAACGCGGGCATCGTTTTTCCCGTTGCGGATATCTTCCTCGATAATTTGTTCGATGAAATGAAGGGATTTAGTGAATTTCTCTTCAGGAGGATTATTGAAAGTCATAGAATGATTGGTTTTCAATTATGAAGGCACAAAATTAATTTTTTTTGCCCTTCGGATGACATTTTTTCAATTCCCTTTGATAATTGCCATCAGCAAATGTTGTTATTATTTCTTATAAAACGAATCGATAGTATTGTAGTATTACGCTTAATTTTGCTTAAACAATCCGAACCAAATATTATAAACTTAAAAATAAGTATTATGAAAAAAAGTTTACTCTTCATCACAGCAATGGTTTATTGCTTCTTGTCGTATGGACAGGTGTATTTATCAGAAGACTTCAGTAGCGGCTTGATGCCACCTTCAGGTTGGACTATTGATGGATATCCTGCCCAATGGTCGAACGCAGCCACAAACAAAGCCGGCGGGACAGCTCCGGAAGCTATGTTTTCCTACATAGATGTACAAAATGCTACCAGCAGGTTCATCTCTCCGGTGGTTGACTTAACAGGAGTTCCTGATGTAGCCCTTTCTTTCCAGCATTTTTATGATTATTATGATAATGATTGTTATATTGGAGTGGCCACCCGCTTTGGAACCGGGGCCTGGACATCAATATGGGAAGTAGAGCCTGGGGCAAATATAGGCCCGGTAGCCAAAGTTATTGAACTTACCGGCGTCGGGCAACCCGGTTTTCAGTTCTGCTTGTATATCACGGGTAATTTGTACAACGTGGATTACTGGTATATCGATGATGTTAAATTGTATATTCCGCTGGCTCTCGATGCAAAATTGAAATCAGTTTCCCTTCCATTCTATGCTGAGATAGGAGCGCAAGTTGATGTAAAGGGGATCATTTCCAATGAAGGTTCTTCCCCAATTACTTCTTTCGATATATCGTACAATGTTAATGAAGGCACACCCCAGGTGTATTCTGTTTCCGGCCTAAACCTTGCTTTTGGTGAAACTTATTCTTTTACGCATAATGTTCCGATAATACTGAATGATGCTGGAACCTATCAGGTTGTAACAAATGTTGAAAATGTTAATGGAACAACTGATATGGATCCTTCGAATGACAGTCTGACCAATTATGTGGGCGCTGTTACATTTATCCCCACTAAAAAAGTATTTGCAGAAGAAGCAACCGGCACGTGGTGTGGCTGGTGTGTACGCGGCATTTGTTTTATGGACTATATGGCCGAAACATACCCGGAAACCTGGATTGGTGTGGGTATTCACAATGGTGACCCAATGGTTGTTCCCGCCTATGATGATGCTATCCAATTAATTATCCCGAATTTCCCGGGTTATCCAAGCGGAACCATCGACAGATCAGGAAACGATTATTATGATCCCAGTGATTTTGAAGCAGGATACCTCTTAAGGATTAATGCAATTAGCCCGGCTTCAATTGACATCGTAAATTATAGCTGGGATGCCACGAACAGGATTGTATCATTCGACCTTCAATCAGAATTTGTTGTGGACATCCAAAATGAGTTAAGGTACGCTGTTGTCATTTCTGAAGACAGCCTTTGGGGTACTGCCTCCGGGTGGAGACAATCAAACTATTATTCAGGGGGAGGCAATGGTCCCATGTGCGGATTTGAAAATATGCCCGAATATATTCCGGCAGCCGATATGCATTACGACCATGTAGCCCGCGAAATTCTTGATTCCCCTTATGGTACGGAAGGTAGCCTACCCTTGGGTATTGTTGCCGGAGAGGTACATTCCTACAATTATACCTTTACAATTCCTGAAACCTGGAGATACGAAAAACTACATTTTATTGGTCTGATTATCGACATGGCAACCGGTGAAGTTCTAAATGCCAATAATGTGATCAGTAGTTATGTGGGAATTAAAGAAAAGAAGCAGGATCAGAGCATCAGGGTATATCCCAATCCTTTTGCTGACTTCACGAATTTAGTATTTTCACTTAACAAACCATCTGTTGTTAAAGTAGATGTTTGCAACTTCTTAGGCAAAACCGTTTATAGTGAAACTGCCCGGGAATATCCTGACGGGAACAGTAAAATCCAGGTCAACAGTGGCAACATGAGCAGTGGTGTCTATCTTGTTAAATTAACAATTGACAACCAAACATATACCCGTAAAATATCTGTTGCCAAATAAGCATTTCTAAAACCGGAACTTCACACCCAGAACGAACTCATCTTTATCCTTATACTTTGCGAAGACATCGTCACCTTTGCCGCCGATCAATCGGATGCCAAGGGAAATCTCGGTGTTGGCATTGGGAAACCAGGAAAAAGAAGGCATGTAGATCAGGGCGTGATTGCCGGGAATATCCCGCCAGTCGGAGATCACAAAGGCACAGCTTAGCGGACGGAGCTTTAATTTGTCATTGAAAAGATACTTCTCGTAAGCGAATACAAAATAATCGTTCAGGTTACCATGGCCGCGCTCATGGACAAAGCCATGAAGGTACTGAAGATTCACATAGTGACCGCCGCGAAAAGTGTAATCGATGCCGGCGGCGGCTTTATACCAGGGCTTTTTCTCCAGGATCACGGAATCCACGGGCGGGAGACCGAAAGCGGACAGATCATTGCTGAGCGTTATTTCTTCCTCGGGGAAAAAAGCGGCAGCTTCTGCCCAGATGCCCACACTGCCTATAGCCCCGGCCATATCTATACCCACAATATGCTGCCGTGGAAAGAAATACATACTCTTCACACTAATCCCGCCGACTGTATCATAAAGGGAAATCCTGTTGTAATAGTTTACGGGCAGCCCATCTCTTGCGTAAACATAACTAACTGAGAAATTAAAACCTGTTGCAAATCCGCCGAATTTTAATGCATAAGTGGCGTTTTCTTTAAGGTTTAGCCGGGGCATGGCAAGACTGTCGTTATATGCGGCCAGGCGCAGGTAGGAGGGAAGCTCTATGGGCATGAAAAGCCCTTCCGCCCAGTCGCCGCGCGGCAGATTATCGGGACGAAAATATAAGATATAATCACCTTCGACGTAAAAATCCCTGAAATAATATTTAAGCTGAATGGCATCGGACCCCAAATGCCGGCCAAAGTCCCAGATGTCTTCCAGGTCGTATGAATTCACATTGTCGGTGGGATTGAGCTTGTCGGCCGTACCCCAGGCTATCCGCTGCCGCCCGATCTTCATGTCGAGGTTTTTGGTGAATACGCCGTAAAGCTCTATGTAGGCTTCACGGATGTCAATGTTATAAGGAGAAGTCTCATCCTTGTCGAAAAGCTGGCTGGCATGCTGCAGGAATGGATAGCCGAAAGAACGAAGCCAGACCTGGGAATGAAATTTCGCTTTATCAGAGAATTTCTTATCGAGTTGAAGATCAAGGCGGTTCTCGTTCCATGACCACTGGCCGTCCTCGAGCCGGAAACGGTTATCGAGATACAGCTCGCCATATAGGCGCAGGGGACTTTCCTGGGAAAGAGCGTTGAAGGATAAGGAAAAAGCAAAGGCGAAAGCCCAGGGCAGGTAAAAGAAAAACATTTTCATTTCTTCATCTCTCTTACCGTGAAATCCTCTTCAGTCAGATTATCATCAAAGGTCACCTTTTCAGTTTTGAAGATCGTGCTGTGCTCCTTCACCAAATCGGTCATTTCCATTTCAGTTGCAGCCCAGTAACCGTCAGTTTTTTCGATCTTTTTGTTTACCAGTTGCTTGATCTTCTGCCCGCCGCGGTCGTAATAGTCGGCCTGGCGGAGGTAGTGGTTGTCTTTATTCACTACCATTTCGAGACGGGAATATTCCGATTCCACACCTGCCTTCGGAACCAGCTTCAGCTTCCAGGCATCGGCTGTCTGGGAGAGCAACTCGGCATCATATTCATCGGCAAGAGGCTTCGATTCCATGTCGTCGTATGAAAAGTCGGTGCCGGCAAAGGTTTGGTTCTTGATGTGCGAAGCAATGCGCCGTTCCTTTTCATAAGCAGGCAGATAAAGATACATGACATCTTTCGGGAGCGACAGGAAGGAGATGCCCATTTGTGAAGCGGGAGCAGTGAATTTGAAAAGCCGCATTTCAGAGCCTTTCTGGATGTATTCGGCTTCGCGTTCCTGCCGGTTGCCTTTTTTATCGGTGAGGATGATCTTAACCGCAGCCGTCTGATCTTTTGGCGCATACATGACGGCGTCGGTCTTTTTCAGGATCTCAGTGGCGGTTTGTGCATTTGTGTATGTGGCAGAAATTGCCAGAAGAAGCAGTGCTAATAAGATTTTGTTTTTCATAGTGTTGTGTATTTTCAATTTATTCTGTCGTATTTCGATCATTAATTTGAAATTATATTTTTTAATCTTGTTGGGTTAATTCCCCGCCCCTTGGGGCGAAAGTATTATAACCGACGGGTTAACCCGTCGGTTAAATAGATACCCCGCTCCTTGCGGCGGGGTTGTTTATTAATGAATTTTTGTTCTTGTTGGTAACAAACAAAGTCGCCGGCAACAGCGTAAGCGCCGCGGCGCCGGATGTGATCATCGTCACAGCCACCAGCAGACCGAAGCGCTGCAGCGGGACAAGGTTCGAGAACATGAGGACGAGAAAACCGAGTGCCACCGACAATACATTGATGATGATGGCCCGCCCGCTGATCCGGATAGCGTGACCCAGCGAGGTCGATACAACCCCACCTGCTTTGAACTCGTGATCGAAATGCGTGATCATGTGAATGGCATAATCCACCCCTATCCCTATGGATACACTTCCGACCAATACTGTAGCGATGTCAAGGGGAATGTTTACCAGGCCCATGAAGCCGAACAGTACAAGCAAGGTGACAAGGATGGGAAGGATGGCGTGGAGACCTCTCCGTAATGAGCGCAGAAAGACGGCGACCAGCAGGAACACGAGCAGCGTAGCATAGATCAGCGACTGCATCTGGCTTAAGATCAGGCTTCGGTCGATCTTAAGGTAAAGTGACGGCAGGCCGGTGAAATCAACTTTTCCCTTCCATGCCGGATGATCGGCAATAAATCCTTCAAGCTCATCGGTAAATTCCTGCATTTTATCTACGTCACCCGTGTTGAACGTAGCGTTGACGAGCCCTTCATCTTTATCATACGTCACGAGCTGCTCCATGATGTCCTGCCCTTCCAGTAGAAACCAGAGCTGTTCGACCTTAGCTTTTTCCTTCGGAATAACCTTCCCTTCTCCCATCACTTCGTTCATTTCTTCGATCAGGTCGGCTATTGATTGAGTATGCACCACGGATTCCGAATGTTCAATGAAATCAGCAGTAAGACGCATGGTGTTGAGCACTTCGGGATCCTGGACATCCCCTTTTACAGTCAGATAAACCGGCATACTTCCACCGAATTTCTCCCGGAAGATCTCCTCGGCAATATGAGTAGGGTCCGATTTCCTGAAATAATCAATGATATCCACTTTTCGCTGGATCATGAAGATGCCGGCAATTGCAATTAATAATACGATGCACCAGCCGATGATCACATGCCAGGGATGGCTGGTCACCAGTTTGAATATCCTCTGAAGCAGCCTATCCAGCAGGTCAAGCCTAATCCGTTTCAAAGTATGCCCGGGTTTTATCTTTTCGGGCAGCACAGCCAGAACAGCGGGTGCAAAAGTCAGCGAGAGGATCATGGCGAAAGCCACTCCCAGCGCCATAAAGATGCCGAAGGTGCTGATCATGGTAAGGTAAGAACCAAAGATGAAGGAGATGAAGCCGGCCATGGTGGTCGTTGCAGCGAGGAAGACGGGGATGATGATGAACGAGAGTGCTTCCTGCAGTGTCCGGTCCGGATTCTCCGCCGAAGTTTGCCTGACCCGGTTGATTACATGGATTGTGTAAGCGCTGCCGACAGCCAGAAGGATCACCGGTATGACATCGGAGATGATCGAGATTTTTATATGAAGCAATCCCATGAGGCCGAGGGTCCAGATGATACTGATGGCTACGGTGAGTAACGGAAGTACTACACCTCGCCAGGAGCGGAATGACAGCAATAACACGATGATGATCATGAATGCCGCGATGGGAGCCAGTAAGGTCATGTCGCCCATGATTATATCGGAGAGACTTTTAAATACAAAAGGCATCCCGCCGAAAAAAACTCTTTCCGGTAGGTTCATGGACTCGATTTTCTCATGTATGGTCGTGGCGACAGTAATTTTATCAACCCCTTCTGAAATTTTTACCATGACTGCCGTATAGGTGGCATCTTCGGAAACCAGCGTACCACGATACATTTCCTGCGATAAAGTGTAGGTTTTCAATGCCGAAAGTTCTTCAGCAGTCCGGGGAATGTCATACTTATCGATCAGATTACCGATCTCTATTCCCCAATCGCTTCCTTTGATGTCAATGATATTAGTCAGGCTCGTTACGGTTCCAACACCTGGAATGGTTTCAAGTGAATCGGTGATCTGGCGGATATGCTCCAGAGTAGTCGTGTTAAAGATGTCATCAGTTTCCAGTCCGATAATGCCTGTGTAATTCCCGCCATATTTATCGCCGATCTCCCTGAAAAGCATGGCTTTCGGATCATCTTCCGGGAGATAATTGAATACATCGGGGTCGACCTCAAGATTTCTGAAAAATACCGCCATTACCACAGTCACCAATAGGGTAATGATGATGATAGATCTACGGTAGTATATAATTAGCCGGGAGAGACAGTTCATAAATATACATTTTGACGTTTAACGTTTTATAGTCAGTTAATAGTAAAAAAAATTATCGCACTGAAAGCGACAGATCAATGCAGTACAATTTATTTATGACTTTCTGGTGATTGATATTCATTTGGGCGTAATTATTGATTTTTAATAAATTTACTGTTCGTTTTGACCAATAACGTTTTTTAGTCAAAGTTATTGCAAAGGTAATGATAAAATCATGGTTTTCCAACATTTTCCGGGTAAGAATTATGGTTTTTCCAATCCTTTGATCAGAATATCGAGCAACTCCACGATAGTCAACTCGTATTCAGCGATTTTATGCTGGTGGTAGAAAGGTATTTCTATGGCTTTCATGGCAAGGATGATCACCTGGGCTGTGGCCTGGGTGTCTTTGATCTGAAACTTATTTTCACGCAGGCCCCGGTCGAGCACCGCTTTCATCAGTTCTATCTCGAAGCGAGTAAAATCCTCCCGGCATTCGTTGAGGAATCCAAAATCAGCGACGAAGTCAGCTTTGAGTGATTCATGGTAGTTTATGGCATCTTTCATCAGGATCATCCGGTTCATCAGGTAGTTCCTGATCATGCCCGTCGCATCCTGACTATCCACTATGACCCGGGTAAGTCCCGATTTAAGCACATTGACCTCAATCGTCACCACGGCCAGGAAAAGCTCCTCCTTGCTCTTGAAATAATAATACACCGATCCTTTGGCTTTATGCGCCGTGCGTGCAATTTCATCTACTGTTGTTTTCTGGAACCCATATTTGCCAAACAACCTGGCAGCCACTGTCAGAATCTTTTCCTTTGTCTGATCTTTCGTCATAAATTTTAAACTTTTTGACTATTTTAGTTCATTGGTTTAAAATTATAAAAAATTGAATATCCAAATACATCGACCCTTTTTTTTAATTAACTTTGATGTTCACCAAAATCTAACAATATGAAAATTTGTACTATTGTCAATTACCTTGGCTGGGCTTCCGGTATTTTCGGCGCCCTGCTGATGCTGGGCGGCGTTATCGGCTTCTTTACCGGTACTGAATTCCTTGGTGTCAGAAATTTTTTTAACTATTTTTTCATTGCAAATAGTTTTCTGTTCCTGGGTATTTTTATCCTTGTAGGAACACGTTGTTTTTCTTACTGTAACGACAAAGTTGATAAGTGCTCCACAGAAGAGGGAAAAGCAAAATAAGTTGATGCTATTTTTTCTAAATTCGCCAGCTGAATTTTAAAAACAAATCAAAATGAAAACATTCATTGGGTTATCCCTGTTATTAGCAGGGGTGATGATGTCATGCACAACAGGAGAAAAAAAGATGAAAACTGCCGAAAACCCTTTTTTCAATGACTATGGGACGCCTTTTGAAACAGCGACATTCGATAAGATTAAAAGTGAGCACTTTATGCCGGCTTTTCAGCAGGGTATTAAATTCCATGAGGAAGAGATTAATGCGATCGTTGCAAACCCCGGAACCCCGGATTTCGAAAATACGATCGTGGCTTTGGACCGAAGCGGCGATCTGCTGATTAATGTCAGCAACGTATTCTACAATCTGACTTCAGCAAACACAAATGAGGAATTGCAGGCAATTGCAAAGGAAGTCTCTCCCATATTGACCAATCATTACGACAATATCCTGCTCAATGCAAAACTTTTTCAGCGGATTAAAGCTGTTTATGAGCAAAAGGACCAGCTCAACCTGACTACCGAGCAGGCCACTTTACTCGATAAAACCTATAAACAGTTTGCACGTGGCGGCGCCAATCTGCCGGAGGATAAGCAAGCGGAACTGCGCGGGATTAACAAGGAACTTTCATTGCTTTCTCTGCAGTTTGGCGACAATATGCTGGCTGAAACCAATGCCTTCAAGCTCATCATCGATAATCCGGATGACCTGGCCGGCCTTCCGCAGTTTGTTAGGGATGCCGCGGCAGCAGCAGCAAAGGAAGACAGCCTGGATGGAAAATGGCTGATCACGCTTCATTCACCTTCCCGCATTCCTTTCCTCCAGTTCTCAGCAAAACGGGAGTTACGGGAGAAAGTTCTGAAAGCCTATATCAACCGGGGGGATAACAATAACCAGTATGACAATAAGAAAAATGCTTCCAGGATGGCTTCATTACGCGTAAAACGCGCTAATCTTCTGGGTTATGCCACTCATGCCGATTATATTCTTGAAGAAAATATGGCTAAAAATCCTCAGACTGTTTACACCTTCCTGGATAAGGTCTGGTCGGCTGCACTTCCTGTTGCAAAGAAAGAAGTTACGGAACTTCAGGCCATGATTGATGCTGAAGGCTCAAATTTTAAACTCGAAGCCTGGGACTGGTGGTATTATGCTGAAAAGCTTCGCAAGCAGAAATACGACATGGACGAAGAAGCATTGAAACCCTACTTCTCACTGGAAAATGTCCGTCTTGGCATGTTCGACGTGGCTACCCGGCTTTATGGGATCACCTTTGTTGAACGTAATGACATCCAGAAATACCATCCGGAAGTCATGACATTCGAAGTGAAGGAAGCCGACGGATCGCATATCGGTATCCTTTATATGGATTTCTTCCCGCGGGCCAGCAAAGAAGTCGGCGCCTGGATGAATAGTTACCGCGATCAATATATGGCAGGCGACTCTGCCGTAACCCCGGTCATCACCATGGTTTGCAATTTCACAAAGGCAACTGCCGAAATGCCTTCTTTGCTTACTTTCGAGGAGGTACTTACGCTCTTCCACGAGTTCGGTCATGCGCTTCACGGACTGCTCTCCGACTGCACTTATCGCAAGATATCAGGTACTTCAACGCCCCGCGATTTCGTGGAACTACCTTCTCAGGTCATGGAAAACTGGGCCGGAGATCCGGAAGTGATGAAGATGTACGCCCGTCATTATAAAACAGGTGAAGTGATCCCGCAGGAACTGATCGACAAGATAACTGCCAGTGAATATTTCAACCAGGGTTTTACTACCGTTGAATATATGTCGGCCTGCTATCTCGATATGGACCTGCATACACTGACCGATACTGCTCAGGTTAATGCCATTGCATTTGAGAATCAATCGATGGCAAAAATCGGCCTGATCCCTGAGATCGTTGTTCGTTACCGCATACCCTATTTCGCTCACATTTTCGCCGGTGGTTATTCCTCCGGTTACTATGGCTATTTGTGGGCGGAGGTGCTGGATGCCGATGCATTCGAGGCCTTCAAAGAGACAAGCCTGTTCGACCAGGCTACTGCAAGGGCTTTCCGCAACAATGTCCTTTCCCGTGGTGGCACTGATGATCCGATGAAGTTGTACAAGCAGTTCCGCGGCAAAGAACCGGATGTAACGCCGATGCTGAAGAGGAAGGGGCTGATATAAATTTTTTTTAACCACTCAGGCACTAAGTGCACTAAGAGACACTAAGGTTAGGGAAGAGCAGAGAATTTTTTAATAATCGGATCATTTCCTCAGTGTTTCTGAGTGTTCTTAGTGCCTAAGTGGTTAAAATCTTTTGAGGTACTTTAACCTAAAGTTCCACAAACTCAAACCTGTTCCCTGACCAGTTTAAAAATTTGTGAAACCCTTCCCCGGTGATCACCAGGCTTGCTGTGTTGTCGTTGGGATGAAAACTCAGATGTTTTGCATCTTTGAGCATCTCATCAAGGAATAAATATACATGGTCGGTTTCATCGTTTATCAGGCAAAAGAGGGAAACTGATCCGGGCGTCACGCCGAGATATTTTTTCATTCGTTCGGGCGAAGCAAAAGAGAGTTTTCCCTGTTTCAACCGTTTTTCCAGATCGTGAATGGCCAGTGGTCGGGAATGTTCCATGATCACCAAATAATGCTGGTTGCCCTTATGGTTGCGAAAAAAAATGTTCTTGCAGTGGGTTGAATCGATATTTTTCCAGTTTTTCAGGGCTTCTTCGATGGTCGGGGCTGCCGGGTGCTCATAATAATCAAAACTGATACCCAGTTCCTCCAATATACGGTACAACTTAGGATCGCCGCGCATAGGATTTCAATTTGAAGGTTAAAAATACAAAAACCAGCGGAATAATTTTAACGCATCATGATCAGGGAGATCACCTCTTTCTCGTTTAAAAAACGCCATTTGGCGCGTGGCAGGTTTCTCTTGGTCAACCCGGCATACATCACCCGGTCTAACTTGGTGACTTTATAGCCTATCGTTTCAAACATCCTCCGGATGACACGGTTTTGGCCTGAATGGACCTCCATGCCAACCTCGCGCCGATCGGCGGCATCCTCTACATAAGCAATGCTGTCGACCTCTACTTTTTCGCCATCCAGTTGAATTCCGTCGGCAATTTTCATGAGATCCCCTTTCGATAAGGGCTGGTCAAGCACAACATGATACATCTTCTTAATCCGTGAACGTGGATGCATGAGTTTTTTCGCCATTTCACCATCGTTGGTAAAGAGAAGCAGGCCTGTAGTGTTCCTGTCGAGCCGGCCCACAGGATAAATGCGCTCCTTACATGCGCCGGCGATGAGTTCCATCACCGTATTCTTTGCATGAGGGTCTTTGGTTGTGGTTACATAACCCTTTTGTTTGTTGAGCAGCAGATAACGCTTTTTTTCATTGTTAAGAGTTTGGTCGCCATACTGCACTTTATCGCCGGGCATGACTTTACTTCCTAAAGCCGATACAACCACACCATTTACTTTGATCACCCCTGCCTTTATCAGTTCGTCAGCTTCGCGCCGGGAACAAACCCCCGAGTTGGCGATGAATTTATTGAGCCTGATCCCTTCCGGTTCTCCTTTAACAGCCTTGATAGGTACACCGCTGCGTGTCGCGTATTTCTTCCCGGGAGCTGAGGAACTATATGGTTTTTCGGAACTAAACCGTCGTTTAACAGGTCTGTCATCGTCTTCTCTTTCAGAAAAAGGTCTTTCTTTCTTGAAAATACGTTTTACAGGTCTGTCGCCTTCTTCTCTTTCAGAAAAAGGTCTTTCTTTCTTGAAAATACGTTTTGCAGGTCTGTTGCCTTCTTCTCTTTCAGAAAAAGGCCTTTCTTTCTTGAAAGCACGTTTTGCAGGTCTGTCGCCTTCTTCTCTTGCAGGAAAAGGCCTTTCTTTCTTGAAAACACGTTTTACAGGCCTTTCACCCTCTTCTCTTGCCTGGAATGGTTTGTCCTTTTTTAAGCGTGGCTTTCCCGGTCTATCTTCTCTTTGTTTTGGGATATAGGACTTTTCCATTCTGCTGTCTGACCGGCCTGTCCTTCTTTTATCCGGACCCGGGCTTCTTTCTTTTTTCCCCACGTTTTGAAAAGGTTTTCTGGGCTGACGGGGACGTTTTTCTGGGCTCATACGTTTCAATTTTTACCTAAATGAATAAATTCCAAATCCCAAATCCCAAGCACCAAACAAATTCCAAATCAGAAAAAATCAAATTCAAAACAGTTTTGGATTTTGGATTTCGTTTTTAGGATTTGTTTGGAATTTGGAATTTGGAATTTATTTTAATTTACAAAGATAGTAACTATTGGTTCAGCCTGTCCTAAGTCGGGGATAAAATGCGTCTTTCAGGTGGTTTATCCGGGTTTCGTCTTTATTATGGATGATAGAAATGATATCAAAACGCGCTTCAAGGGTAATATTCTTGCGGAAGATGTAAGCATTTGCCGCCCTGATCAAAGATTGCTGCTTATCCCTGGTAACAGCCTCCTCCGGCTCCATGAAAGTGTCGCTGCGCCGCGCTTTCACCTCGATGATGACCAAAAAATCCTTATCCTGTGCAATGATGTCTATTTCATTGCGTCCCGCTCTCCAGTTGACGTCAAGGATCAGGTATCCCTGCTTCAGGAGGTAGGTCGTGGCGATCTCTTCGCCTTGCTTGCCAAGTTCGTTGTGTTCTGACATGGTTTCCAGCCCCCTCCCCTCACCCCTCCCCCATTTGGGGGAGGGGACGGGGGTAGGGGCTAACTGTTTATCGGCATTTTGACAAAAAATACCCGGTAGGTTTGAGATATTTTTAAACACAATGATTACCTAGAATCTCCTATTGTGCTCATCTACATTGTTTTATGTGCCTATTGTGGTGAAAAAAAAGTTAAAAAGCAAGCTTCACTTCTTCACCAATCTCCAACGTGACTTCCCTTCCAAGAATGAGTGCCCGGTTGTCGTCGACATGGCCGGCGGGGAAGTTGTAACAAACAGGGTATGGGTAATCTTCCACCGCCCCGGCAATGATCTCGTTCGCGGTTTTTTCGTAGGGCACCTGGTTATCATGCATTTTGGTCATGCTGCCGACTATCAGCCCCGCCAGCCCTTCCAGTTTCCCCGATCTTCTCAGGTTCATCATCATCCGGTCGATATGATAAAGATATTCATCCAGATCTTCCAGAAACAGGATCTTCCCGTTGGTCTCGATATCAGAACTGGTATTGGTCAGGCTGTAAAGAATAGAGAGGTTGCCACCGACCAAATGCCCTTTACAACTGCCTTTCCGGTAGTAATGCTCAGCAGGAAACCGATAGACAAGTTCTTTGCCGAATAATGCTTTCTTTAAGCTGTTCAGTGAAGGGTTCCTATCGCAGTTGTCTTTGAAATTCACGGGCATAATAGCATGCAGGGTTTCTACACCAAAATGACGATGGATATGAGAATGCAGTACGGTGACATCACTAAAACCGACGATCCATTTCGGATTTTGAACAAAACGGGTAAAATCGAGTTGGTCGATGATACGAACGGTGCCATAACCTCCACGGGAACAAATAATCGCACGGATGGAACCGTCGTCGAGCATCTGCTGGAAATCGGCCTGGCGCTGGTCATCGGAACCGGCAAACTGATGGAAAGCTGAGTAAAGGTGATCACCCGGTACCACTTCCAGTTCCCAGGATTGGAAAACCCTGATGGCCATTTCGACTTCGGCAGGCGAGATCTTGCGGGCCGTGGAGACAAGAGCGATCTTGTCGCCTTTCTTGAGGTATGGAGGGGTTATCATTTTATTTTTGTTTCACGCAAAGAAAAGCAAAGATCGTTATTAAAAAATTAATCTTACTTAATGGCCGCGAAAATAACCACATAGACACATAGGACACATAGAAACACATAGATTATTCGATTTTCTATGTGCCTTCTATGTGTTCTACTGTGCCTATGTGGTGAAAAAAGCTAATTATACCCGATAATTCAATAATTTTGCCCTGAATATTTCAATTACCACATAATCAATCATACATGGAAGCGAAAACCTGGAAGCGAACCACTGTCACCTCCGCCCTGCCATACGCCAACGGCCCTATCCATATCGGACATCTTGCGGGTGTTTACGTGCCGGCTGACATTTATGTACGGTACCTCAGGTCGAAAGGCGGGGAGGTCCTCTTCATTGGCGGATCAGATGAGCACGGCGTACCCATCACGATAAAAGCCCGCAAGGAAGGCATTACGCCCCAGGAAGTGGTCGACCGCTTTCACGGAATGATCAAGGATTCGTTTGAAAAATTCGGTATCTCTTTCGATATCTATTCGCGCACGTCCAATGCCATTCATCATGAAACGGCATCGGAGTTTTTCACCACCATGTATGACAAGGGTGAATTCGTTGAAAAAACCTCCCTGCAATACTTTGATGAGGCGAACCAGCAATTTCTTGCGGATCGTTATATAACAGGCACCTGTCCCCGGTGCGGTAATCCGAAAGCTTACGGCGACCAGTGCGAAAGCTGCGGTACTTCGCTGAGTCCGGACGAGCTGATCAATCCGACCTCTGCTCTGAGCGGAAATGTCCCGGTGAAGAAAGAGACCAGGCACTGGTACCTGCCCCTGGATAAGTACCAGCCATGGCTCGAGAAATGGATCGTGGAAGGACATAAGGACGACTGGAAGCCCAATGTTTACGGGCAATGTAAATCCTGGCTCGATCACGGCCTGCAGCCCCGCGCCGTCACCCGCGATCTTGACTGGGGCGTGAAAGTACCCTTGCCGGATACGGAAGGCAAGGTGCTCTACGTCTGGTTCGATGCACCAATCGGCTATATCAGCGCCACCCGCGAATGGGGGCAGATCCACGGCAAGGACTGGAAACCCTGGTGGAAAGATGCCGACACACGTCTCCTTCACTTCATCGGCAAGGACAACATAGTTTTCCATTGCATCATTTTCCCCGCCATGCTTAAGGAAGAAGGAACCTTTATCCTGCCCGACAATGTACCGGCTTTTGAGTTTATGAACCTGGAGAACGATAAGATTTCTACTTCGCGCAACTGGGCTGTATGGTTGCATGAATATCTTGAGGAATTCCCGGGCAAACAGGATGAATTGCGGTATGTCCTCACGACCAACGCCCCGGAAACAAAGGACAACGACTTCACCTGGAAGGATTACCAGGCGAGGAACAACAGTGAACTGCTGGCCATTTTCGGCAACTTTGTGAACCGTACGCTGATACTGACCCAGAAGTACTTTGAAGGCAAAGTTCCCGAACGCGGCGGGCTGAACCAAACCGACAAGAATGCTATTGATGAGATAAAGCTGTTTCCTGGCAGGATCGGCGCCAGCCTGGAGCAATTCCGTTTCCGCGAAGCGCTGACGGAGATGATGAACCTGGCGCGGCTTGGCAACAAGTACCTGACCGATTCGGAGCCCTGGAAGCTATACAAGACCGATCCGGAAAGAGTTAAAACCATCCTGAACATTTCGCTCGAGATTTGCGCCAACCTGGCTATTCTCTGCGAGCCTTTCCTGCCCTTCACAGCCGAGCGCCTCACCCGCATGATGAACCTGCAGGTGCGCAAATGGGCCATGGCCGGCAACCCGGAACTGCTGGAAGCTGGTCACCAGCTTGGCCAGCCCGAATACCTGTTTGAACGGATCGAAGACAGTGTCATTGAAGCCCAGGTGCAAAAGTTGCTCAACACCAAACAGCAGAATGAAGCGGCCGAAGCACCCAAAGTAAATCTGAAACCCATGAAAGAAACGATTACCTACGATGATTTTACAAAGCTCGACATCCGCGTCTGCACAGTAGAAGCGGCAGAAAAGGTACAGGGAGCTGATAAGCTGCTGAAGCTCACGGTGAACACAGGCCTGGATAAGCGCACCATCGTTTCCGGTATCGCGCTGTATTACAAACCCGAAGACCTTATTGGCAAGCAGTTCTGCTTTGTTCTGAACCTGCCGCCCCGGAAGCTAAGAGGGATTGAGTCGCAGGGAATGATTCTTTCAGGTGAAAATCCGGATGGAAAACTAAGCCTGATTTCTCCAGGCGGGCAAATGGAGAGCGGGAGCGAAGTGAAGTGAAATTAATTTTAAGTTTTGAATTCTAAATTTTAAATTCGGGCTATTGTTTAATTAGGACGCCAGATTCTGGTTTAGAACTATTTTATTAACTTTGCGACCCTAATTTAAAATTCAAAATTTAGAATTTATAATTTCCGATTGGCCCTATAGTTCAACGGATAGAACGGAAGTTTCCTAAACTTTAGATTCAGGTTCGATTCCTGGTGGGGCTACAAGAGATTTAGAATGCTGAAAACACAATGGGAAATGGGAAAAGGAAAGCACCTTTGCACATTTCCCATTTTGTTTTGCACATTTCCCATTATTTCCCTGTTGGTCTTTTCACTGCATTCGCCCGCTTATTCATTTTTAATTTCAGCCTCATTCTTCTTCAAGAGCTCTCCCATATCCACAACCGGTAAAGAATAGGGTCCGAACAGATAAAATAAAGTTACATCCATGAGATAAACACGGGAGCTGCTGATGACCAGCTGACTTGTGCCCGTTAGCTCCTCAGATCAAAATTCATCATTGACAAGACAGTATTCTGACGTTCACCAGCCTATTTCTTTATAAATTTTTGGATTTCAACACCATCAAGGGAGGTAACTTCAATGATGTACAATCCAGAACTAAATTGGCTGACATCATGTGTCGATAATCTGCCCGAAATCCCACTGATTAATACCGGAACTCCCCACTGGTTCCTGATTACAATTTTCTGAATATCGCTGCCAGCTTTTACATGAATGAGACCATCGCAGGTTGGGTTTGGGAAACATTGAACACTCCCTGTAGCATTAGCCTTTTCACCAATCCCTGTAAAGTCATCGGTAACTTTAACAGTCTCGATCACGTACCATCCATCCGGACCAATATATTCCCAGGCAAGATAAGTATCGGTACCATTGTAGTTCGAAAGGTCCAGTTCTATCCAATCAAACCCGACTTCCTGAGGTATAAAACTGCCCAGTTCAGTAAAGGGAGCCGTAATCGTCGGTTCAGGAACAGTGCCGATAACCATGGAAGTATTCGGATATTCAATGCTTTGCCCACATTCAACAAGCAGCGTTTGAGCCTGGTTTAATGGAATGGAAGGGGAAATCAGCCGAAGGTCTCCACCTGACGTACCCCGGTAGAGCACAATGGATTCATCAAAGGCAATGTAAATTTCATTGGGGTCGGTGTACAATGCCGTCCATTCTTCAGGAATGTTGTCCGCTTCAAAATCCTCATATAAAAGATATATATTGGGTATGTTTAAAAAAACCTCCAGCGTTATATTTTGGGTACTCACTACCACACTATCATACATCACATCATATCCTGCCATAAAAATCCTGTAAGAATAAGTCCTTGGAAATACTGTTGGATAAAAAACCTGACCCGATGTGCCGGTGTATTCTTTAGCGTGAGCTTCCATTTCAACCTCCGCACCTGAAATCGGTTCTCCCTCGGTGTTTTTAACATTAAGGGTAAGGGTATATGAAGTTATCCCGACAGTGGTCACATCGGCCATCTCCGACTGGATTACCTCTTTATTGATGTTGTTCTGAACAAAGACAATAACGGCAAGATCGGTTGGTTCTTCCATAAATGTCGTGTTCATGTCGTAGGACTGAGTCAACTCAACCGGAGTACCATTGGACAGTGCACCCAGGGTAGTCCCCGCTGATCCTGGCAACATCACCATCATCACGTTATGAAATTCAGTTTCGTCATTCCACATATAATTCCCAAAGGTTGTTTTCTCCACAACAACGATGTGTGCTTTTAATCCTGCATCAAAGTTCGCAGCCGGTTGCAAGGTCGCATTCACGGTGATAATGCCATCAGCCAGAATATTGGCTGTAGCACTTATACTCATGCTGGTAAACTGCGCTGCATACTGGTCGAAAAGTTCCTGAGTATAATTGGTCGGATCGTTGTCAATGGAATTGACATGTAGATAAGGTATCCCAACAATTCCATAGTAATCACCCCGATCTCCCCCCTGCTGTGTATAATAGGGATCCCCACCGGTGGGGAAGTCCATCTGGTACTTGATGAGGCTGTATTCACCCGGATTATTATTGAAAATATTATCCATATTGATATTGGCTTCCAAACACCCACCACATGTCGCGCTGGTAAAAATTTCGTATAGCGCCTTCTTCGGTATGGTTTGTGAAAAAGCTGTTAACGACATTGAAAGAATCGCCATCAGAATCAATCTGTTAAATGTAAGGTTTTTCATTAATGTATGTTTTTAAGTGAATAATTTTATCCAATATTATTGTTTTAATTATAACTACCCTTCCGTATTAAATTTTCTCATCTTTTAGACCTGCGTATGCTTCATCTGTATTGGTTGGAGTATCTTGTTTTCTAATTCCTTCAACCAGTTTCCACAGGATTGAATTTTGGAGTTCCTTCCTAACAATTGATTCCTCCACTTCTTCCGCCTCACGCTTTGCATCATTGCTTTGCTGAGAAGTATAATCCGGATCATTTTGTGCCATGTCTATGGAATAAATAAACTACTGACAAAATTATGCTATGATAGAAGGTTTGACAATTTTTTTGCCTTAACAAAACATTTACTCCCCGGTAAAACCACCTTTACAAAACCTTAACAAATTACTCAGGATATTGCTGAATAATGATTTATGATAACCAGAACTTACTGGAAGGAGTAATAAGTTGATCTGAAATGGGATTTGTTATACCTGAGACAGGAAAGAGACAAGGTTGATTTGGGTATTGGAGATGCCAAGTTTTTTCCGGAGACGGTGACGGGCAATTTCGAGCGATGAAATCTGCTGGCCTGTCATTTTACTTATCTCCTTCGAAGAGAGATTCAGGCGGAGAAAAGCGCAAAGTTTTAAATCGCTGGGCGAAAGTTCAGGGAACTTTTTCATCAATCGATCATAAAACTCTCCGTTAACCTGTCTGAACCGGAGTTCGAATTCTTCCCATATCTCTTCATCGGTACTTTTCTGAAGATCATGAGCTATTTTAATAATGCTGTCTTTAGCACTTGCAGGCACCATTTCAGGTTCAATCTTCATCAACCTTTTCGAAATCTCGGAGATAATCTCGTTCTTCCTGATCAGGTTCATTACATTGAGGGTGAGTTCCTTATTCTTGTAATCAACCTCATCCTGCAACTTTTGTCTGGCTAAAAGAACGTCTCTGGCCTTGATTTTCTGCCGCGACAAGAGCAGCAGTACGAGTGCAATTATAAGAACCAGGCTGATAATCACGATGATGGTGAGAAAATCTTTACGCTGCTGGGTGAGCTGATTTTGCTGGTTCTTCTTCTCAAAATCATACTGCATTTCCAATTTGGTTAGTTTGATCATGCTCTCCTCAAGTGCAAGGCTATCCTTCATCTGGTATTGGATCATTCCATAATGATAAGCCTTATCCAGGTCATTTTTGCTGAGGTACAGGCCATGAAGTTTTTCAGCAGCATTCATCACCGCTTTTTTGAGTTTGTGTGACTGCCCGATCTCAAAAGCCTTTTCAGCATATTCGCGGCTTTTTTCAGAATTGCCTGTCTTTGTATAAAAATCAGAAAGGTTGAGGTAGATATTTGCAAGCCTGGTCATGCTCTTCAGTTCCACAAAAATATCAGCCCCCATGTTGTAATACCTTAACGCATCGTCATACCGGCGCTGTTCCGTTTTAATCTCGCCCAGATTTAAATAGTTTATGCCTTCCCAAAGACGCTTACCTATCCTGATGTTGATACTGGCAGCTTCAAGGATATATTTTTCAGCCGAGTCGTTGCGATTGAGTTCGAAATGAATAGCTGCAACATTGTTCAATCCGCGTGAGATTCCAACAGTATCAGTGTTCGCCCTGGCAAGCATGAGTGCATGGATATAATATTCGAGCGCTTTATCATTATTCTTTTGTTCGAAATAGAGGTATCCGATATTGTTCAGCGCCCTGGAAACAGCCTGTTTGTCGCCTGTCGTCTCCGACAGTTTCAGGCATTCGAAGAAATGTTCGGAGGCTTGTTTATAGTCGCCAAGGTCAAGATAGATTCCCCCAAGTACCCGATGCGACTCAGCAAGCCCTGTGAGGTCATCAAGCTGAGTTGCGAGTTCTTTAGCTTCCATGGAAAACATGATCGAGGTTCTATATTCTGTTGTAGCCCTGTATATATCAGCCATCAGAATCACAGCTTTCAATCTTGAAGGATCATCCATTACATTCAAAGCCAGTTCATTTGCTTTCTGAGCGTATTCAAGCGCTTTGTCCGGGTAGTTGTATTTTAGTTCTTCACTAATCCGAATATACATTTTTACTTTATCGGAAGAATCCACTGCTGTTTCAGCTGAAACGATCAACGATGGTATATCACTCCTATCCATTGCCCCAATTTCCGCTATACTGATCGAAAAGAGTAAAAAAAATACTTCAACGAGACTAATCTTCAACATAATAATGATTATGAACAGATGACAAAAATAGCCTTTCCCATGATAGTTTGTAGCAAAATCAATAAAACTCACTTCTTACTACTATAAGTTTATTTGTATTTTTAAGCCTTTTATTGAGCTTACAAAGTATGTGCGATGGTTACGCATGTAAAGTACCCAACGCCCATAACAACCCATAGCCGGCAAATGGATTATCAGGAAAAATGAATTGATTATTAAAACATATTTATGTCAAGGAAATGAATAAAAAGATAGAACGATACATCCTAATTTTTTCACTAATACTGAATGTTGGATTTATAACTTATGGAATATTGTTAGCTCCTGGATTCTCTGCCCAATGGAAAAATAGTTCGGAAGATATTGATTCCCGGCAGAGTTTATTGGTTGACAAAAGTGTTCTATATTCTCAGAACACTGCTGTAATATTATCCCTTGGTCAATCAAATGCTGCTTGCTTCGGACAAGGAACATACAATTGTCGTAATGATGTATATGAATATTACAAAGGAAAAGTTTATAAGGCTTATGAACCTCTTATTGGCGCTGCAGGAAATAATGGGTGCAGCGTTTGGACAAGATTTTCAGATATGCTTATTGATAGTGGGTTATACAAAAAAGTAATTATTTTGCCAATCGCAATTGGTTCAACTTCCATTCAGTGTTGGTCGGATGGCAATTGTAATGAAAAACTCCGGGAAACATTACAAAACATTGTTCGGGATTCGATTAAAATAACTCATGTTATATGGCATCAAGGCGAATCTGATAATATTGAGAATACCTCAAAAGAGGTTTATAAAGCAAGACTTAAAAAAATATTGTTGCAATTAAGGCAACACGGGATAAAAGCAAATTTTTATGTATGTGTTGCCAGTTATCATCCATATGTCGTTGATAAAAATAATGGGATTGATACAGAAATTCAGCATGCTCAAATTGAGTTTACACAGGAAAATATTGGGACAAAACTTTGTGTAAATACTGATTTGATTGATTTGGCAGCCGACAGATATGATGGTGTGCATTTTTCAGAAAGAGGGTTAAACAAATTTGCTATGGAATTATTTCAAAACATCAAAAATTAAAAAGGTCAGCCCATGACTTGCGCTCACAAAACTTTGGAGATTAAGTGATTTGCCAGGTAAGCGGCTCAAAGGCAAAATCCTTATCAGTCAGGTTCACAGTTTCGTTATCCACAAGGCTTCAAAGCGGCAATGGAAATCATGAAAAAATATCCCAATTAACAATTTAGAATTACGCTTATGATAAAGGGTACTAGACCAGATCTAATAATTATCCTCTTCTTTTCATTTGCAATAAATGCTTATAGTCAATTTGGGTATATTTCTAATGATGACGGGTATGAAATAATTGCAGATTCATCTGGTTATTATTCAAAAAACCTCAACTTCGATTTAGAAAAATTATTTCCGAAAAATTCCTGGACCGGAGAATGGATTTGGCTAAATCAATCAAAATTTAATGATTATCAGGAAACAAAAATCGAATGGAAGAATAATCCGGGTTATCAGAAACAATACAAAGCATTATTCAGAAAAACCTTTGCATTGACCGGAGTGCCGGATCAGGCAATAATCAGTATAACTGCAGATATTTCTTTCCGGCTATTTATTAATGGGATTTTTGTTGCTCAAGGTCCTGCAAATATAGGGAATGACTATTTTGACGGTGTTCCGCCCAGGCACTGGTTTTTTAATACCCATAACATAAAAAGATATCTGATTTCGGGCACCAATCTTATTGCAGTGGAGGTATTCAGCCATTTTCGGGAGATATCAGAAACGAGCAGCGGACAGGGAATGCTGATATGCGATTTAAATGATGGATTTAATAAAAATATAGTCGCTACCGATACAAGCTGGAAATGTAGCATTGATACATCGTTCACAGTGAATGGAGGTAATTTTGGCTGTAACTCTAATTTCGAAATATCCAACTGGTTTACCAAAGCTTTGGATGATGCCGGGTGGGAGAATGCTTCTGTAAAAAATGTATCTAAGAATGGGTACCTGGTTAATAGTAAGATTCCTGTTCCGTTCAGGTATCCCGTGAAACCCCAAAGGCTTTGGCTGCAAAATGATGAAACCGCCATTACTGACTATTCCCCGGTAGTTTTTAACAAGGAGCTCCATTATGAAGAATTTACACTGGATTATGACAGAAATATGACTGCCTATTATGGCTTTGAGGTTATAGCACATAAAAACGATACGCTAAAAATTTATCCCTTCGAGAAAAAATATGCTTCTCAGAATCGGGCATTGACTTTTGTTTGCAAAGAAGGCTTAAATATTTTTTATGCGCCTTTTCTGAGTGTATTCCGATATCTGAAAGTTGAGGTAGTATCACAAAAAGGGCTTATCATAAAGGATGTTCTAACCGATTTTTCTTCTTACCCGGTTGACTATGCTGGTAGTTTTTCTTGCTCCGACCGGTCCCTGACCCAGCTATGGGATATTACCCGATGGACAACCCAACTCTGCATGAATGACATGTTTTATGATTCTCCCAAACATCAGGAGCCTATTGCCTGCACAGGCGATTATTTCATTGAATCGCTGATAAACTATTATGCTTTCGGGGATCCCTGGCTTACAAGGCAAACATTGGTCAAAACAGCGCTATTACTTGAGAAGAATAATTACGACATGTTTCATACAAGCTACTCATTATTATGGGTACAAATGCTTCATCAATATTATCAATACACGGGTGACATTCAACTGGTAAATGAACTTTTACCGCATGTCAATAAACTCAATCAATTATTTGAAACCTATCTTGACAGTGATTATCTGGTAAGTAATGCTCCCGATTACATGTTTATGGATTGGATAAAGATTGACAAATTCAATGCACATCATCCTCCAGCCGTTATAGGCATGGGATACATGACTGCATTTTATTATAAATCCTTATTGGATGCCGCTTATCTTAATGGCCTCGTTAACAATAATCTGATTCATGATAGAAATCTGGAGCTCGCAAAAAAAATTAAAGGTGGGATGAATGATTTATTATGGGATAAAGAAAAAAAACTTTACAAGGATGGCATCCCTTTCAGAGCCAAAAAAGAGAATCATTATTTCTTCCCAAAGGATACAAATATAATTACCTTTAGTCCACATGTTAATACCCTTGCCGTTTTATATGATATTGCCCCGAAGAATCAACATTCATCCATATTGAATTACATTGTAAATCAGAAAACAATAGACCTTCAGCCTTATTTTATGTTTTACGTTTTATCGGCAGTCGATCATGCCGGACAGTTCAGCACACTTGGGTTAGAACTTTTAAAAAAATGGGAAAATGGTTTTAATGCTGAGACCTTCACTTTAAAAGAAAACTGGCAGGACAGAACAGAGACTGGCTATGGTGGTGACTTTAGTCATGCGTGGGGTGGATCGCCATTATTCTTTATTTCGAAAAATATTTTAGGCATAAAACCAGCAATACCAGGCAATAAGGAAACAGAAATACATCCATTTATAAGCGAAAATATTTATTGGGCCAAAGGCCGGGTTCCGCTTATGCAAGGGAATAGCGTTGGAGTAAGTTGGAAAAGAGAAAATAAGCTTAAATATATTTACGAAATAGACATCCCGGATAACTACAAAGCATTCATAGTGATTCCATTAGATTTAGCTAAAAGAAGTTTTCAAATAAACAGTAGAAATTACCCAAAAGGCACAAATAGAGTCCAGATAGTTAGTGGGATTTATGAAATAGAATTTGAAGAGAATTAATAAATGGTGGTGAAAAACAAGTAGTTTCTTAAACAAAATCGTTGGCAAAACGTAGAATTAGCAATAAGAAATTGCTGCTGTAAAAGTAGAAATCAGATGAAGCGGGTTTACCTTCTTTCTATTCTAATGCTCTTTATGTTGGGGAAAACCCTGTGCCAGGAATCGTTTCAGGGGCTTCCTGCTATTACTAATTATTCATCAGAAGATTTTCATTCCATAGAGCAAACCTGGGAATCGGTTCAGGATAACCAGGGAGTTATGTTTTTCGGCAATACGAATGGAATACTCCGTTTTGACGGAAATACATGGAAACTCGTTCCCATTTCCCGTTATATGAGTATTGTACGTTCGATGGAGAAAAATGCCGATGGCACCATTTTTATCGGTTCGATCGACAATTTCGGCTATTTGCAGGCAACTGAAACTGGATCCATTGAATTCAGGTCTTTGACTTCACAGTTACCTCAGGGAAGAGCATCTTTTAATGATGTATGGCACATCGCCTGCCATGATGATCTGACACTATTCATGGCTTCCCGCTTCCTGTTCGTTTATAAGGATTTTCAACTTATTGACATTATTGAGACCAATGAGCGATTTACCAATGTGATAAAAGCCGGAGAAAATCTTTATTTACATGATAAAGGCACCGGACTTTTAGTTTGGAAGAATAATGCATTTATTCCCCTTGAAGGAGGTCGGTTTTTCGCAGGAAAGCACCTTTCTTTCCTGATTGAACAGGGAAAGGATACCTTATTGGCCGGCACTTCAGATGAGGGCGTTTTTTTGATTTCACATGGTTTGGTAGCGCCATGGGGAAGTCCTTTGATCCGGACCATGTGCCGCAGGATCAATTGTGGGGTTTCGTTATATGATCAAACCGTGGTAATGGGCACTTCCGATTTAGGAATTATTTTGGTGAGCCGGAAGGGAGAAATCATTCGGAAGATTGGTATACCTGAAGGACTTATCAGCAATGGAATTACCAGTTTATTTACTGATAAAAATGATAACCTGTGGATTACCACCGATAATGGGATTGCCTTCCTTGAAGTACGTTCTCCATTTACTTATTACCTTAAGCCTTATGGGTTGACTCAACCGGTTATGGAAGCAGCCTGGTACGACAATCATTTATTCCTGGCAGGAACCGATGCCGTTTATACCATGCCATACACAAAATCCAGCCATCCCTTAGAACCCATAAGTTTTCGAATTGTGGAAGAAACCGGCGGGCAATCCTGGCAGGTTAAACCGGAAGCCGGTAAAATTTATATACCTCATAATCCCGGACTTTTGGTTATTGAGAAACATCAGCATTTATTGCATCCATTGAACCAAAGTAATGTTTATAGCATTGTTTTTCCTGCTTCTCTGCCTGAAAAATTTATCGTGAACATTGATAATGGGTTGCTGCTGGTGGATAAACGAAATTTTAATTTTGTCAGGATATGGAGCGGAAATGAAACCCCACGTTATTTAGTATTAGATCATAGCGATGAACTTTGGATGATCCCAGAAACCCTGCAGGGAGTTTATCGAATGAAGTTTGTTCCCTCTTTCGACAGCGTAAAGTCTATCGAGTGGTATAGTGCCCATAAGGGGCTGCCTGACCAGTCTGTTCTCAGTGTTATAAACACCACAGCCGGACTCTTTGTCCTAACCGAAAAGGGATTGTTCCGGCATGATAGCCTGAAAGACATATTCGTTGAAGATTCCTGTTTCAACAGCCTTATCCGTCCGGAGGCTTTTCTGGCCAATACTGACGCGGATGAAAATATCTGGCTTGGAGGAATGAACTATCTTAGTCTGTTAATGCAGGATCAAAAGGACCTTTGCCTGATCAAAGACACAGTCTTCAGAAGGACTCGATCCTTTTCCATATTCCATAGTACCTTACTCCCTGACGGAACATGGCTGTTCTCCACCAACAAAGGGGTAATCCGCTATGATGCCGCCCGTGATTTTGTTCCTAAGCTTAACGGCGCACTTATCAATGAAGTGCATTCCTTTTCGGGCGATTCAATACTGTTTCGGCAAGAGTTTTTTGAAGGATCTGCCGGGAGCAAGACTGCCTCGGGTTTCTCCGGTATAATTCCGGAATTTGCCTATTCCGGCAATTCGTTCCGGTTTCTCTGTGCTTCGGGCTGCTACGTTGAAACCCGGCAATGCACATTTCGTTTCAGTCTGGATAAAGCCGGAAAACGAACAGATACCTGGTCGGAATGGACAGATTCACCCGTGAAAGAGTATACCAACCTTTCAGAAGGAAGATATACTTTTCGTGTGATCAGTCAGGATGTGTTTGGTCAGGTAAGCCCGGAGACATCATTTCAGTTTGTTGTTTTACCTCCCTGGTACAGGACCTTTTGGGCCTATGGGGCTTATTTCCTGCTTGTGATCTCACTTTTTTACGTTAGCGTCCGGCTGAATAACTTGCATCTTAAAGTCGCTAATATCCGCCTTGAAAAGACCATCTCTGACCGAACCTATGAAATCGAGTGTCAGAAAACTGAAATTCAGGCATTGAACGAATTTAAAACAAGATTCTATTCAAATATCTCACATGAGTTACGAACTCCACTGACGCTAATTATCAGCCCGCTGGAACAACTGCAGGATCAAACTTCCGACCTTTCCTTAAAGAAAAGCTATGGTATTATGCTGCGCAATGCCCGCAGGTTGCTCGAACTGATCAATCAAATGCTTGAATTATCTAAGCTGGAGAAGGGCATGGTAAAGCTAAACCTTTCAGATGCAGCAATTGGCCCTGTACTGGACCAGATCATCATGTCTTTTTCATTATATGCTTCAACCAGGAATATCAGGCTAACCTTGAATGAAGAAGAACCTAACATCCGCCTGCCTTTTGACCAGGATATTTTGGAAAAAATCCTGCATAATCTGCTTTCCAACGCATTAAAATTCACAGAACCGGGAGGAGAGGTATCTGTTCTGCTAAAGCTTACAGAAGACAGGCAAAAAGCAGCAATTGAAGTAACTGATACCGGTGCGGGCATTCCAGAGAAGGAGCTTTCACGGATTTTCGAACGGTTTTATCAGGTTGATGACCCACAGGGACACAGACATGAAGGAATCGGGATCGGTCTGGCCTTTGTGAAAGAACTGGTGGAGCTTCATCATGGAAGCGTCTCTGTAAAAAGCAGTTTAGAAAAGGGAACCTCGTTCTCTGTTTTACTGCCCCTGAAGCCATTAATAAACGACAACGATGCCCCTCCTATAATACCTGCCGACACGGAAAATGAATCCCTGCACCTCCAGATTGTTGAGTTGGAAGCGGAACAGATTGATTCGAAAACCACGAAGGTGAAGGCCGGAGTGACCATACTTGTTGTGGAAGATAATGAAGACATGTTAAGCTTCATATCAGATACCATTCAGGACACTAGCCATGTGATCAAGGCCCGGAACGGAGAGGAGGGTTTGCAGATAGCCCTGGATAAAATGCCCGATCTGATCATTGCAGATGTTATGATGCCGAAAATGAATGGATATGAAATGACCCGTGAATTAAAGCATCATCGGCTTACATGCCATATACCTGTAATCATGCTCACAGCGAAAGCATCGGAAAATAGTAAAATCGAAGGACTTGAAGCTATGGCTGATGATTTTCTGACAAAGCCTTTCAGCACAAGAGAGCTCAAAACCCGGATTAAAAACCTTATCGCCTTGCGAAACAGGTTAAAAAGAAAATACCAGGACGAATTAATAGTTAATCCCTCCGAGGTAACCACATCTTCGTTAGATGAAGAATTTTTATCCAAAGCCATTCTAACGGTCCGGGAAAATATGTCGAACCCGATTTTTGGAATAAGCTTTCTGTGTGATGAACTGGCCATGAGTCGTCCAACTTTGCACAGAAAAATGAAAGCACTAACCAATCAATCAACGAGTGAATTTATTAATACCATTCGTTTAAAACATGCAGCAAGGTTAATCAGAGAAAATGCCGGCAGTATTTCCGAGATTGCTTACAATGTCGGGTTCAATAGTATTCCTTATTTTAATGTTACTTTTAAAAAGCATTTTGGAGTTACTCCTACTGAGTTTAAATAACACCTAAGACCTATCTTCCTTTTTTTATAGGGATTTCCCTTGCTTTTTGCACCTCAGGACCTCAGTTCAGTTATACAGGTTAATTATTGCAACAATACTGAAAGTATTTGAAACAATAGTATAAGCCGGTTAGGGACATAAATCCTAACATTACAATCTTAAATTTTATGAAGATGTTTAACTCAATTGTTATGAAAAGTATAACTACTAACCTATCTGCGTTGGTAGTGATTTTTAACCTATGGTCAATGGCAGTCTATTCTCAATCGCCCTCAAGGGCTGTGTTGATTGAGGAATTCTCGGGTGAGTGGTGCGGATGGTGCCCTATTGGCATGATGGAACTGGACAACCTGACAGAAAAGTATGGTTTAAAAGAATATTCGCCGGTCTCCGATTTGATCGTCTTCCCCATACCTGCAGAAAACTATTTTAGTTTAAAGATGGGTAATGGTGAACTTATTAGCAAGGTTCAAATTTTTTCTATTGATGGAAAACGGGTATTTTCAAACAATACCCTGAACAGGGAAATTCAAATTAATTCCCAGAACTTTCCAAACGGATATTATATCATTTGTGTCGAAACAAATGAAAACATTTACCAGGGGAAAATTATTATAAGTAAATAAAAAACCAAGCTATTTTTAAAAACATCACATATGAAGAAGTTATTATACATTATGGTTATTATGGCATTTTTCAATAATGCTTACACCCAGCAATGGGTATCTCTGAATCCGAACCCAACCGGAGTTGAATTACAAGCAGTCCAAATGTTTTCCAACGATCATGGTTATATGGTTGGAGAAGCAGGAACGTTCCTTGAATACAATGGCACCGACTGGGAAGTTATCACTTCATTTCCTTTTACCGGCAGTATGTCCTCAATGTGCTTTTTAAACGAGAATAACGGATGGGCTGCTACTTATGGAGGGGCTATTTACCATTTTGATGGAACAGACTGGACACAACAATTCAGTGACCCTTCATTATACCTGATCAGTATTCATTTATCCGATGCCAGCAATGGATGGGCTGTTGGACTCGAAGGAGCGGTTGTTAAATTTAACGGATCAGCCTGGGTGGAACAGGAAGCTGTCACCGAAGGAACATTATGGACAGTTTATTGCTGGGATGCAACCCATGTTTGGGCGGCCGGAAACCAGGAATTGTTCTTTTACAACGGAACTGAATGGACAGCAGAATTAGAAGGTGCCCCCTGTTCATTCATTGATTTTCATTTCAACAGCCTTACTGATGGAACCGCTTACACCAATCAGGCTTTGATTTACACCTATAATGGTTCCGATTGGACTGAGGTTACATTAAATGATGGTGGTTTTGATGATGTGGAGGTAGTAAGCGCTTCTGATATCTGGGCAGTTGACGATCTGGGCAGTATCTGGCATTACGATGGTTCATCCTGGGATTTGGTAGAAGAAGAGATAATACCTGATTATGGATGGTTTACCGGATTGGATTTCGCTGATGCTACCCATGGATGGGCTGTTGGTTCCAGTGGCAGTATTTATGAATATGATGGTATAAAATGGACCCGATATACCGAAGGATTTACTATGTGGTTGAACGATATGGATTATGCTGATGAAAATAATGTCTGGTTGGCCGGCGATGAAAGCTTCATTTATTATTATAATGGTTCAGGATGGAGCCAGCAGGACTGTCCGGTTAATGATTTAAGCATAAGTGGTTTAGATGCAGTCAGTTCAGATAATGTCTGGGCGGTGGCAGGAGATTGGGATAATTACTATGTGCTTCACTATGATGGTTCTGTATGGTCTGTTAACCAAACCCTAACCCAGCAATTTGTTTATGGTATGGTGATAATTAATGAAAACCTTGGATGGACATGTACTGGTGAAGGTGAGGTTATAAAATATGATGGGACGAGCTGGAATACCTTCGCCTCTTTTCCAGATGCACATTTCTATAGAATTGGATTTGCATCAGAGAATGATGGATGGACCGGAGGTTATTCAGGTCCAAAATTCTATCATTACGATGGCACTGATTGGAGTGAGTATATTCTGAATGGTGTAAATGATGATTTTCAGGTAAATGGCTTTCAATTCACAAGCCCTACTGATGGATGGGCAGTTGGCAGGGAGAAAATGAGTTGGACTCCCTCCGGATATATACTGCGCTATAATGGTACGGATTGGACAGTAGTATTGGAAGTGGCAGATTCTCCGTTTAGCGGTATCGAAATCATAAACGATACCCTTGGCTGGGCCGTTGGCGATCAAACATACAAATACAATGGCACAGAATGGCTTCCCTGGTCTGACAACCTGCCCGGAGAAGTTGAGGGCGTTTGCTTTACCGATACTGAAACAGGCTGGGCTTATGGGCAAAACGGTTTGTTTTATAAGTTCAACCCTGATTATCTCCCTGTTGGAATGGAAGAAATTGTAGTGGAAGATAACCTGAAAATGATTGTAATACCCAATCCTGCCAGTGATTATACTTCTTTACAGATTCCAGCCACTGACGGTAGTATTTTTGTTGAAATTTACGATATGCAGGGCAGGAAAGTATTACACATGGAACAAACTAACAGAATAGTGAATGTTGAATACTTACTCCGGGGATTTTATATTATAAAAGCCTCTTCCAATGGAAAAGTCTACTCATCAAAGTTTATCAAAAATTAATGGCGCTTTCTGCTACAAATGCAATACGCTAATATTTTGATGTCTTTTATGAATTCTGCTTTAAAAATTATTTCCCGGGACTACCAGAAATTCAGAATACTCAAGACACAATGGGAAATGCGATAAGGATTGCGCCTTTATGCATTTCCCATTCTGTTTTGCATATTTCCCATTATTCCTGCCTGTTCGCGATTTTGCCTGATTCAAGTCGCCAATCTTTAGTCGTCAGTCGGCAATTCTGGAACTTTGGAACCCTGGAACCCTGGAACAAACTTTTCGTATTTTGTAAACTAATTCAACCGTAGTTTCCACAATTCGTAAACTTTTTATATCTTTGTTTCATGAATATCGTTGAAACATCAACAGGGGCAAATTTTCCGGCAGATATACGTCCTGTTGAAAGTAGTGATTTTAAATCTTTGAGCAGAAATCGATATTTTTTTGACTGGAACAGTGAGCGGAATGAGGAGGTGTACAAATTGTGCAAGGCTGGTTCTGACGACATATTGGGACTTATATCGTTGGAAAGGATTCCGGAAGAATGGAGAATACATATCAGGCTGCTGACTGTTTCGAAGGAGAATAAAGGAAAAGGAAAGAAGTATGATAAGATTACCGGAAATTTAATTGCCTTTGCAGCGAAGATAGCAGTCAGGGAATATGGGGAACTTGCCTGTGTATCGCTGAAGCCCAAAAGCCAGATTGCACAACATTATATCGACACATACAAAATGAACAGAACAGGCATGACATTAAGCATAGAAGTGCCTGAAATAGTGGAATTAATAAAACAATACGACCATGACCGGTAAACAAAAAAAGCCCGTCGACGCAGATACTGAATATGGTGTTGATTCAAGATATCATTCCATAAAGGAACGTGAATCGGAGGCGATAGCTTTGATGGAGGCGCGGATTAAAAAAATGAAGGGATTATCCCGGGAGGATATTGGCCGTGCACGACTCATGCAGTTAAAATTGAAGATGGAAGAATATCTTGCAGAATCTGATTATGAAAGAAGTAATTCTTTTTCGGAATACCTGAAGATCTATGTTGATGCAATCTATTCAAAAAGAAGCGGTTTTGCTGATGATATTGGCATTACTCCCATTCTTTTAAGTCAGATCATCAATAACCACAGGCCACCTAACGAGGAATTTTTCAAAAAGCTCATGATCCATTCTGAGAAGATATACCAGGATGTATGCGAATTTCAGCAAAAGATCTGGTACCAGGTCTTTTACCAGGAGAAGCTCAATAATACCCTCTCGACTCAGGATACCTGGAGGCCGGAAATAGAAGAGAGTGTGAGAATAAGTGAACCTTTGGAAAAGTACAGGAAGACGTGACAGAAGAGGTCGGCGGTCGTCAGTCGGCGGTCGTCAGTCGGCGGTCGGCGGTCGGCGGTCGGCGGTCCTGGAAATTTGGAACCCTGGAACCCTGGAACCCTGGAACCCTGGAACTCTGGAACCCTGGAACCCTGGAACTCTGGAACCCTGGAACCCTGGAACCCTGGAACCCTGAAAGGTCGCGAACAAATAAATTCCTGCCAATATCGATCAGACAGATATTTTCTTCTAATTTTATTGTCAAATAATTAACCGCCATGTCTTTAACCAGAATCTGAACGTTTTCTGATGACAGAGATTGAATATAACGGGGTATGGTACTGAAATCTATTGATGTGGGTTTTGATCCATATTGGAATGAGAGGAAAGTGGCAAAAGTGTTGATATAATATTAGTTACCAACAAGCCTAAGAAAGAAACGTTCGTGGTAATAATGCAGAAAAAAGGAAAAAATGAACAGCCAATGCACTTATAACACATTTGCAAGCCCCGACACACAAGCCGATGCTTCAGCTTGCGAAGGAGCTGTTTTCTTGCCGATGCACCAGCGATTATTGGTACATTTGCTATTATATGAAAATGATTTTTAAATAAGGACCAAATAATGTTTGAACAGACCTTTAAAAACATAGATGACATTTTATACAAGGACGCAGGTGCAGATAGCGAACTAGACTACATTGAACAAACTTCCTGGGTTTTGTTCTTGCGTTATCTTGACGAATTGGAGAGAGAGAAAGCTGATGAAGAAGCTTTAAAAGGAAAAGATTACCAATTTATACTTGACGAAGAATACCGTTGGCCAAATTGGGCTATGCCAAAAACATCGGACGGAAAACTTGACCATCACAAAACCATGACTGGACCTGACTTGGTTAGGTTTGTTGATTTGAAACTTTTTCCCTATTTGGCAGGGTTCAAACAAAAAACTGAAAATCCTAAAACCATTGAATACAAAATAGGTGAGATTTTTAGTGAACTCAACAACAAGATAAAAAGTGGCTATAATCTTCGTGAGATTATTGAAATGATCGATGAACTACCTTTCGGCAGTTCTAAAGACAAGCACGAACTTAGCCACTTGTATGAAACCAAAATCAAAAACATGGGAAATGCTGGTCGAAATGGTGGACAGTATTACACTCCACGCCCTTTGATTCGTGCAATTATTGATGTTACCAGTCCTCAGGTTGGAGAAAAGATTTATGATGCGGCTTGTGGAAGTGCAGGCTTCTTGTGTGAAGCATACGCTTACATGTACGACCGTATGGAGAGAAATACAACTAATCTCAAGAAATTACAAGAGAATACACTGTACGGCAAAGAGAAAAAAAATTTGGCGTACATCATTGGTGTAATGAACATGATTTTGCACGGCATTGAAGCCCCAAATATCATTCACACCAATACGCTCACTGAAAACATTAGAGATATTCAGGAAAAAGACCGTTTTAATGTAATTCTTGCAAATCCACCATTTGGCGGAAAGGAACGAAAAGAAGTTCAACAAAACTTCGATATTAAAACAGGCGAAACGGCTTTTCTATTTCTTCAACATTTTATTAAGAGTTTAAAAGTAGGTGGACGTGCAGGAATTGTTGTAAAAAATACTGTTTTAAATAATAGCGATAATTCTACTATTAGCCTAAGACGATATCTTTTAGAAACATGTAATCTCCATACTATATTAGATATGCCTGCAGGTACTTTTTTGGGTGCAGGTGTCAAAACTGTTGTTCTATTTTTTATAAAAGGTGAGCCTACTAAAACTATCTGGTATTATCAATTAGGCCCTGGTAGGAATATGGGAAAAACAAACCCTTTGAATGATAATGACATGAAAGACTTTTTAAATCTTCAGAAAAACAAAAAGTCTACATTACAAAGTTGGTCAATTGACATTCAAGATATTGATAGGATTACTTTTGATTTAAGTGTTAAGAATCCAAATAAACAAAACACAATTGAAATTAAAAGCCCATATTTAATAAAGCAAGAAATTCAAGAATTAGATATATCTGGTAATCAAATTCTGTTAAATGTTTATAATTACTTGGAAAATACTTTTAAAGTACTTGAGTCAGAATTTCCAGCAAAAAAAATTGGAGATGTTTGTAAGGTTATAGCAGGTCAGTCGCCAGAAGGTAAATTCTATAATTCAGATGGAAAGGGAATGCCTTTTTATCAAGGCAAAAAAGAATTCACATCAAAATATATTGGAGAACCAACCACTTGGACAACAGATATTACAAAGGAAGCTGTTAAGGATGATGTTTTAATGTCTGTAAGAGCACCTGTCGGTCCTGTAAACTTTGCCACTCAAAAATGTTGTATCGGTCGTGGTCTTGCAGCAATTAGAGCAACAAGTAAAATTGATAAAGAATTTCTTTTTTACTATTTCCTGAAAAATGAAAAAGAAATCACAGGTAATGAAGGTGCGGTATTTAATTCAATTAATAAAAATCAAATTGAAAACTTGATGATACCAGTCCCACCAATCGAAATACAAAAGGAAATCGTAAATAGTTTGAATTTACTTTTTGAAGATTTAGATTCATTGGAAAAGTTGTATATAAATAAAGTTGAAAAAATAAGGGAATTAAAAATGTCGATAATGCATTCCGCTTATTATGTAAATGGTAAAACTAAAAATATTTAATTCACAAAAAAGGTTTCTTTTAAAATAAACCAATTGACGCAGAATAATGATTACTAAAATAAACATAAACAAAGTAGCATGTTTTAAGAACCTTACTATTTTAGAAACAGACAAGAAAGTAAACCTTATTTATGGCTTAAATGGTACAGGAAAAAGCACCTTATCAGAATTTCTATATAAACCAACTGACTCAAATTTTGCTTCATGTTCCATTGAAGGCATAAGCACTGATGATGAAATCCTTGTTTATAATCAGACCTTTATTCATGATAATTTTTATCAGACCGACAGTTTAAAAGGCATTTTTACATTATCTCATAAGAACAAAGAAGCAGAAACCAAAATTTTAAATGCAGAAAATGAAATAAAAAAAATTGATGTAGATAAAATCAAAAAAGCTGGTGAATTGCAAAAAGAAAATGAATCCATTTCAGTAAAGCATGAAACAGCAAAAGATAAAATTTGGGAAATCAAAAAGAGTTACACAGGTGGGGACAGGGTATTAGAATTTTGCTTAGAAGGTTACAGAAACGATGGCAACAAACTATTATCATTTGTTGAAAGTTTAAAGAAACCAGAAAACAAACCGGCCAAAACAATAGAAAGCATTAAGGAAGAAGTTCAGGCTTTGTCAGGTGAAAACGCACAAAAGTATGAGTCACTAAAATTAATTGATTTTTCCGCAAGCAATTTAGAATCAGAAATAATATTTCAAAAACAAATTGTCGGCAATGAAAATAGCACAGTTTCAGCCCTGATTAACAAACTTGGAAATTCTGATTGGGTAAAAGATGGTTTGAATTACTTGCCTGCTGAAGTTGAGAAAGGAAAGGAAGTTTGTCCGTTTTGTCAAGAATCTACAATATCAAAGCAATTATTTCAAAGCATCAAAGAATATTTTGATGAATCCTACGAAGCTGACCTTACTTCTCTAAAAAACTTTCGCAAACAATATGCGGAATCTATTCAATCAATTCCTGATAAATCTGCCTTTGAAAACAATCCAAAATTTGAAGGGAATAAAAAGGATTTTGAACTCGAATACAACGCATTCACTAAGGTTGTAGCCGAGAACTTAAAACTAATTGACGATAAAATAAAAACACCAAGTATTCCGCTTACTTTAAAAAGTTCAACTATTGCATTATCTGAAATAAACGGCATCATTGAGAATATTAATAAGCAAGTAATTGAACACAACAAAAAAATTGACCAAAAAGAAAAGGCTTTCAATGACTTGAAAACCGAGTTTTGGAATTTAATGCGTTGGGACTATGACCAAACCATTAGTTCTTACATTTCTGACAAAACACAATCACAAAAGAACATTGCTGCTTTAAATCAGGCAATTAAAAAACTCGAATTAGATATTCAGAAGCAAACAGAGATAATCGTAGAACAGCAAAAGCAGACCGTTAATATTGAAGAAGCAATAGCTAACATAAACAACGGACTCATTGACCTTGGCATTCATGATTTCAAAATAAAACCACATACTGACAACCTTTACAAAATAGTTCGTGAGCAAAACGACAATAGGGTTTTCCATTCGCTTAGTGAAGGTGAAAAAATGATAATTAGCTTTTTGTATTTCTTGGAACTTTGCAGGGGCAAGAAAGATGCAACAGAAGCTGCGAAGAAGAAGATAATTGTGATTGACGACCCGATTTCCAGCCTGTCCCATATTTATGTTTTCAATGTTGGACGATTAATTAAAAGTGAGTTTTTCGGCAAGAGGGAAAAGAAAAATGGCGTGACTACCTGGAATTACAAATACGAGCAGGTTTTTGTATTAACCCACAGTCTTTACTTTTTCTACGAAATAACCGAAACAAAACATGATGAAAGAAAAGAAACACAAAAGCTATTCAGACTGGTAAAAAATGACACTGGCAGTTATTTTGAAAAACTAACTTATGAATCAATAAAGAATGACTACCAAGCATACTGGTATTTTGTTAAAGACCCAAATCAGCATCCCGCATTGATTGCAAATTGCATGAGAAACATTATTGAGTATTTCTTCAACTTCATAGAAAACAAAGACCTGAATAATTTTTTCCAACAACCAACCTTGCAGGAAATCCGCTTTCAGGCTTTTTATAGATACATCAACAGGGAATCACATTCCTTGGGACAGAATATTTTTGATTTTAAAGAGTTCAATTACCAAGACTTTAAAGATGCTTTTGCAGAGCTTTTCAAAGTCGCAGGTTACGAAGAACATTACAAGAAAATGATTGCATGAACAAAACCGAAACAAGAGCAGAATAACGGATATTATTTGATTATCACTAAATTTAGCACAAAAACAGTCGAAATGAAAATAGAGCAACTGACCATACGAAACTATAAGGTGTACAAAGAAGTTGAAATTCGCAACCTGAGCAATATGTGCGTGTTTCTTGGAGCCAATGGTTCGGGAAAAAGCACCCTCTTTGATGTGTTTGGGTTTTTAAGCGATGCCTTACGTGAAAATATTCGAACAGCGATTGCTAAGCGGGGAGGCATTGCGGAATTACGGTCACGGGATAGCAGTGGTCCGATTGAATTTATAATCAAATTCAGAAACACCGAAACCGGAGGCGAAAAACAACCCTTGGTTACCTACGAACTTTCAATCGATGTTAAACCAGGTACAACAATACCCATTGTTAAAAAAGAGATATTAAAATACCGGCGCGGACAAACGGGTAAACCCTATAATTTTCTGGACTTTAAGGAGGGTGAAGGTACCGCTATTACCAACGAGGAAAAATTTGAAACCGACAAACAGAATTTTGTAGATGAAAGGGAAAATCAAAAGCTTGATTCGCCCGACATCCTTGCAATAAAGGGACTGGGTCAGTTTCAAAGGTTTAAGGCCATCAGTTCGTTCAGGCGGTTACTCGAAAACTGGTATGTTTCTAATTTTCAAATACAGGCAGCCCAGGCCGTTTCCGATACAGGTATCAGCGAACATTTATCTACTACCGGAAATAACCTGGCCCAGTACACAAAATTTATTTTTGAAAACTACCTCGATGACTTTAACAAAATTCTTTTAAAACTACAACAGCGCATACCGGGCATCAATTCAGTAAAAGCCGAAGAGACAAGCGATGGCCGGATTGTTCTGCAATTTAAGGATGGTAGTTTTAAAGATCCTTTTATTTCACGCTATGTATCAGATGGTACCATCAAAATGTTTGCTTATTTGATGTTGCTTAATGACCCCAAACCACATCCTCTTTTATGTGTCGAAGAACCCGAGAATTACCTGCATCCTGAACTTTTAGCAGAACTTGCTGAAGAATTCAGGGAATATGCCAATAGGGGTGGCCAGGTTTTTATTTCCACCCATTCGCCGGACTTTTTAAATGCACTCGAACCCAGTGAAGTTTTCTGGCTACAGAAAAAAGATGGTTACACTTCTGTAATAAGGGCATCGGATGACTCTGCTATTAAAAAATTATCATCTGCTGGTGACAAGCTAGGCTATTTATGGTTACAGGGTTATTTTACAGGTAGCAGTCCAAAGACAAGATAATTATGGGAAGGATTGAAATACTTGTTGAAGAACCATCAATGGAAGAATGCTTGAAAGAAGTACTGCCAAAAATAGTTCCAGAAGGGTGGATAATGGAAGAAAACTACTTTATCAGAAAGCATCAGGGAAAATCTGACTTGCAAAAGTCTATCCGTTCAAAAGTCAGGGTTTTTGACAATTGGCATGAACCTGCAGCCATAATAATTCTGCACGATCAGGACAGTGCAGATTGTAAAATTCTTAAAGAGGATTTATCCGAAAAATGTGGAGATCACTCTATTCCGATACTAATCAGGATTGTTTGTCGGGAATTGGAGTCATGGTACTTGGGTGATTTGTTGGCTGTTGAAAAAGCGTACCCTAATTTTAAAAGCATTAATTACAAACGCAAAGTTCAGTTTCGAAATCCCGATTTATTAAATGCCAAAGATAAGTTAAAGAAAATTTTACCTGAATATAAAGAAATCTCATCCTCAAGAGAAATATCAAAATTTATGGATGTAGAACAAAACAGGTCAATAAGTTTTAACAATTTCGTTTCAGGTATTCAAACTATTTTTAATCATGCAATTTTCAATTAAAAGCAGAAAATGAATGAAACCGAAACGAGAGCCGAATTAATTGACCCTCTTTTAAAAGCAGCAGGTTGGGGCGTTGTGGAAGGTAGTCGCATTCGCATGGAATTTCCTATCAATAAAGGTCGTTTAATTGGTCATGGTCAGCGCAGCAAACCTGACAAGGCCGATTATATTTTGCAATACAAAAACAGAAATCTTGCAGTAATTGAAGCCAAAGCAAGTGATAAATATTACACCCAAGGCGTTGGACAAGCCAAAGATTATGCCGGACGATTGCAAGTTCGTTTTACCTACAGTACAAACGGTTTACAGATTTACCGCATTGATATGCAGGAAGGAACTGAAGGAGATGTAACATCTTATCCGACACCTGAAGAATTTTGGGAATTGACTTTTGGCGAACAAGACAAATTGCAACCAATATCAGCCGTTTGGCGCGAAAAATTATTGTCAGTTCCATTCGAAGACAGAAGCGGAACTTGGCAACCACGCTACTACCAGGAAAATGCTATAACCAAAGTTTTAGAAGCTGTTTCAAATAACGAACCTCGTATTTTATTAACACTTGCCACAGGAACAGGAAAAACAGCTATTGCTTTTCAAATTGCATGGAAACTGTTTCAGGCAAAATGGAACATAAACAAAGACGGACAACGGAGTCCAAGAATTTTATTTTTAGCCGACAGAAATATTTTAGCCGACCAAGCTTTCAATGCTTTTTCAGCCTTTGAGGAAGATGCTTTGGTTCGTATCAATCCAAGCGACATAAAGAAAAAAGGCAAAGTGCCAAAAAACGGAAGTGTGTTTTTTACCATTTTCCAAACATTTATGAGCGGCCCAAATGATACACCCTATTTTGGAGAATATCCCGAAGATTTTTTTGATTTCATCATTATTGACGAGTGTCACCGTGGCGGAGCCAACGATGAAAGTAGTTGGAGAGCCATTATGGAATATTTCAAACCAGCCGTTCAATTAGGCTTAACAGCTACACCAAAACGCACAATAAACGCTAACACTTACGATTATTTCGGTGAACCAGTTTATGTGTATTCGTTGAAAGAAGGAATCAATGACGGTTTCTTAACTCCGTTCAAAGTAAAGCAGATAGACACGACAATTGACGAATATTTGTTCACTTCGGACGATACCGTTTTGGAAGGAGAAATTGAAGAAGGCAAACGGTACACCGAAGCGGAAATGAACCGTATAATTGAGATTAAAGAAAGAGAAGAATATCGGGTAAAGATATTCATGAGCTTGATTAACCAAAACGAAAAGTCTTTGGTTTTCTGTGCAACTCAATTACATGCTTTGGCAATGCGTGATTTGATCAATCAATATTCAACTTCAAAAAATCCAAATTTTTGCCACAGAGTTACCGCAGATGACGGTAAATTGGGTGAACAGCATTTAAGAGATTTTCAGGACAATGAAAAAAGCATTCCAACCATTTTGACAACTTCACAAAAGTTGAGTACAGGTGTTGATGCTCCTGAAGTAAGAAACATTGTTTTACTTCGTCCTGTAAATTCCATGATAGAATTTAAACAGATAATTGGTCGTGGAACTCGTTTATTTGACGGAAAGGATTATTTCACCATTTACGATTTTGTTAAAGCTCATCATCACTTTAATGACCCTGAATGGGATGGCGAACCTGAAGAACCAGAAACCCCAGAACCAAGGCTACAGCCACAACCTTGTGAAATTTGCGGCCAAAGACCTTGTATTTGTGTCAAAGAGCCACCACTTGAGCCATGCCCAGTTTGTGGATATACAATGTGTCGTTGCAACATTCCACCAAGACGAATGATAAAAGTGAAATTGGCAGACGGAAAAGTCAGACAGTTTCAGCACATGGTAAGTACTTCATTTTGGGGTCCGGACGGTACGCCAATTTCAGCAGAAGAATTTTTAAAGTCTTTGTTTGGAACATTACCCGAACTTTTCAAAAGTGAAGATGAATTGAGAACAATTTGGAGCATACCCGCCACAAGAAAGAAACTGCTTGATGAGCTTTCAGAAAAGGGGTTTGCCAAACAACAACTGCATGAATTTCAAAGAATACTAAACGCTGAAAACAGCGATTTATATGATGTTTTGGCTTATATCGCTTTTCATTCAATCATAATTGAGAGAGTAAAAAGAGCAGACAAAGCAAAAATTCACTTAATTGACTACGACCCAAAACAGCAGGAGTTTTTGAACTTTGTTTTAAGCCAGTATGTTCAGCAAGGTGTTGAAGAACTAGACGACAATAAAATTGGCGACTTATTAATATTGAAATATCATGCCTTAGCAGATGCTAAAAAAGAACTTGGCGACATTATTTCAATCAGAAATACATTTATCGGCTTTCAAACTTATTTGTACGACAAAATAGCAGCAATATGATAGAGGCACTTCAAGCCAACCTTTCACAGTAATACACATTGGCAAATCGCTCAAAAAGCCAAAACACAAACCAAAACTTGCCAAAGAGTATGCCCGCCCCAACGCACACAGACAGAGACATGTAGCAAATTGATAGAAAAAATGAATGAAATGAATGAACACCAGGTAGGAACACGCGAATTAGTAAATTGCCGGTTCAGTGCGTATTCTAGCTGCACAGCTCGTATCAAAAGTAGTAGTAGCTTGACAGGAAAGTGCTTCGAAATCGGCAACTAACCATACCGCCATCCGTTATCCATAAGACTTCCCCCCCCCCGCCATCCACCCAACCTTCAATTCTATTATTCGCCGCAGGCGATCAATTATTTTAAGCAACTAAAGGGAAAAAGCCGCTTACCTCGCAGAGGTTAAACAGGAATGTAAGAAAAGACTTGGAAGAAGAGCCCCTAATACTGATGTTTTCCTGTCGTCCAGCCGTTCCGTTACAGATACTTATCTCCCTCGTTCCGATGTAATCCTAGTTTATCTGCGGGTCTTTTCATTTGTGGAAAGGTTTATTTTGTTAGACGGATTTGCGATGTGCGAGCTTTTTTATGCTCAAATGAATATTCCGGTGAAAGTAGGCCAGTGATTCCGGAGCAAAGTAGGCCAGTGTTTATTCCGGCCAAATTGACCTCTAATTCCCACCCAAACCATGCCACCTTTCAGGGTAAAAATCTGGTGGATATTTCTTAATCGCTATACCTCTTAAAATTCTCTGCCTGCTCAAAAATTTCCTTGAACACCTCATCCTTCGGAACGGGTGGATAGCCGTGTTCGGCAAGGATCAGGATCAGGATCAGATCCATTTTCAGTTCTGCTTTGATATCGTCGCGGTGCGACCAGTCGGTGTATTTGGCTTTGTCATCGACAATGATCTTTACTACCCGGGAAAGATTGATTAGTTTGTCTTCGGGATATTCAAATTTGTACTTCTGTTTATTCCGGCCAAATTGAACTAAATGATTGTATAATAGATGGACAAGTTTCCTAATATAAAAAAGTGTTAAAAGCATAACGGCAGCACATTTTTTCCCTATCTTGCAAACTGATAACCCATTCGCTTTATAAAAAAATCCTAAATGAAGACCAAATATAAAAAACTGGAACTTTGCTGGCCTGTTAAGGATATTGAGGTAAAGCCCGAGCCCCGGGTGCTGATTGAAGACCTTCGTACGTAAAGCCTGATGTAATACCGGAACCGGCTAAGATTGAAAAAGGGAAACCGGTGCAGGGTAATTTATTTTAATATCACGATTATGAGCAATATTAAACTTTTTGAAAACAGGCAAATACGCACTCAATGGGATGAGGCATTGGAAAAATGGTACTTTTCTGTTATTGATGTGATTGAAGTATTAACCGATAGCCTGAACCCGCGCGACTACTGGTTTAAAATGAAAATCAGAGTTAAGTTGGAAGATGGGCTTGAACTGTCGACAATTTGTCGACAATTGAAATTAAAAGCCTCTGATGGTAAGATGAGGTTGACAGATACGGCTGATATACAGTCATTATTCCGGATTATCCAGTCCATTCCTTCACCGAAGGCAGAACCTTTCAAACAATGGCTGGCAAAAGTAGGTTACGAGAGGATCCAGGAGATGAACGATCCGGAGATCAGCGTTGACCGTGCTCGCGATAACTGGAAAAAATACGGACGGAGTGAAAAATGGATCCAGTTGCGGATGTCGGGCCAGGAGACTCGCAATAAACTGACCGATTACTGGAAAGATGCAGGAATAAAGGAAAACAGCGATTTTGCTTTTCTCACCAATATCATTCACCAGGAATGGAGCGAATTGTCCGTAAAAGAACATAAGCAACTGAAAGGGTTAAAAAGTCAGAACCTTCGCGACCACATGAATGAAGCAGAACTGATCTTTACTGCCTTGGCTGAGCTTTCAACACGGCATATTGCAGAAGCGGATGAGGCAAAAACAATTTCGGAAAATGCCGTTGCCGGGAAAAAAGGAGGAAGAATTGCAAAAAATGCACGTAAAGAACTGGAGTCAAAAACAGGAAAAAGTGTGGTAACCGGAGAAAATTTTCTCCCCCCGTCAAAGCAAAAGAAGAAGTTAGGCAAATAGCGATATGAGTAAGACAAGCACAGATAAAAGAAAATCAAGCTTCTGTCGCCGGAAATACAAGGGGTCTTTTCATTTGTAGTAAGGTTTATTCATTTAATAAATCAATAATCGATTGCCTTTCTCTGTTAACGGATAACCTGGTCACATCGGGCCGTGCGTAATGACCGGCCGGATCGAAGTTCTGGCGCTCTTCCAAGACTTTATTAAAATCCAGCGTCTCAATAATCAATCCTTCTTTGTAAATTACAGGTTCTACAATCCAATTTCCGTCAGGGCCGGCTATACACGAACCTCCGTTTGTCAGGATATCCGGCGCGTTTTCAAGTATCCTGGCCAAGTGTGGCGTATCCCCGGGAAAATCTTCTTTTCTCATCAGGGCGGAAACAGAGATAACGTACGACCTTGACTCTAAAGCGATAAACCGGGTGATGTCAGCGGTATTATGGGCACTGCCCGGCCAGACAGCAATATGAAGATCCTCGCCCAAACCATACAAAGCGGTCCTTGCCAGGGGCATCCAGTTTTCCCAGCAATTTAATCCGCCCACGGTGAAATCTTTTAACGGATGAACCTGCAGCCCGTTACCATCTCCTGCTGCCCAGGTTAATCGTTCATCATAGGTGGGTTGTAATTTCCGGTGTACAGACTTTATTTCGCCGGATTGATCAATGTAAACCAGGGAGCAATAAAGGCTATGTCCGCCGCGGTTACCCGCTCTTTCGATGATGCCCAGGTAAATAGCCATGTTGAATTCTTTCGCCAGCTTACAAACAACATCCAATTCTCCTTTCTCTATTGTGACCGAATTTCTGATATAATGGGCATGCATTTCTTTCTGTAAAGCGGAATTCCACTCCGCACCATTGGTCAATGCAATCCAGAAGGGATATCCGGGCAAAAGAGCTTCACCAAAAACAATCAGCTCACAATTCTGCTTTCCCGCATCTTTAATTGATTGTATGATCTTATCCAATGTTTTTTCTTTATTCAACCAGGCCGGGGCAATCTGTGCCATCGCCACTTTTAAGGTACTCATTGATTTTGACATCGTTTGTTTATTAGTTTGTATGATTAGTTTGAAATGGCTTATATCGCCCGCTTTTAAGCCGGTGACCGATCGATATTATAACATCAAGATTATATAGCAGTTGACTCCAGACTACATTACGAAGCCCCTTCGCCCATTATTCCTTTAGTCCCTATTAAGTTTATCAATATCAGCTTGCAATTCCTTCAGGCTCTGTTCCTTTTCAATTTGTTTCTGTTTGTTTTGATATTTCTCGTATTCTTCTTCTGATCTTTTGAGGGCCATTTCATGACTTATCTTTCCGGCATGGGTGAGCAGTTCCCTGCCGTTCATCTGAAGAATGGCGTCCAATCGTTGAATCCAGTCTTTCATATGCATTGGGATGCGTTGCTGTGCCATGGTTTCGGCAAATGCAAGATATTGCTCAACCAGCAATCCCAATAATTTTATTTCGTCTTCTTTCAGGAAATTCTTGGCAATGCTTATGTCTGATTTTTTAATAACGGAGGAAGCTTTTTTATCGAACGATTGCATTCCCATAAGCGACAGGGAAGCATCTGCGCGACGATAGATCAGTTCGGCTGCGGTTTGCCGGCTGATAGCCCAGAGCAGTTTATTTTGCACGATCTTGAAAAATTCAATGGTCTTCTCGTCTTTTGGATTATAATCGACACTGGTAGCGTAAATGTCTTTGATTTTCTGGTAGAAAAATCGCTCTGAGATCCGGATTTCGCGGATACGTTCCTGCAGTTCGGTAAAATAATTCATGGAGCTGCCCGACTTAAAGCGCTCATCATTCAGGGCAAAGCCTTTAATGATGTATTCCTTCAGTCGTTGGGTTGCCCAGATACGGAACTGGGTGCCTTGTAATGATTTTACGCGGTAACCAATTGATATTATGACATCCAAATTGTAAAAATTGGTTTCATAACTTTTACCGTCAGCGGCAGTAGTCCGGAAATTCCGGACAACTGAATTTTCATTTAGTTCCCCCTCATTAAAAACATTAGTAATGTGCTCCGATATGGTACGCTTATTTTTGCCAAATAATTCGGCCATTTGTGCTTGTGTCAGCCATACAGTTTCATCTTCCAGCCTCACATCGATCTTGATGTTGCCTTCCTTGTTCTGGTATATGATGATTTCGCCGGAGTTCATAATCAAAAAATAATATTTACCATTAAGATTAAAGATGGATTGGATTAATTCTTCCAAATATAGGGAATTAATATATAGCAGGAGTGAGAATGAATACAGGGTGAATTGATTATTTTTGTGGGAAGAAGACAGAAGACAGAAGACAGAAGACAGAAGACAGAAGACAGAAGACTAATGACGGAAGTGCTAAACCCAAAAGCGATGTCTAAAAAAACAATCCCGCCTCCTCCACGAAATGTAACCCTGGAAAAAGACATATTTAACCGGAAATACCTTTATTTGATCGCTTTTATTGAAGGCGGATCGGTCATGGCTATCGAACTGGCAGGCGCCAAGATGATCGCGCCGTTCTTCGGGACGTCGCTATACGTCTGGGCTTCGGTGCTCGCTGTGACCCTTGGCGGACTTGCTGCGGGCTATTTCGCCGGCGGATGGGCCACGTTCCGCTTCCCCGCCATGAAAATGCTCTTCTGGGAATTGCTCGCCGGTACCCTGCTGATCGCCCTGATGCCTTTCCTGGCTGTGAAATTTATGTCGATTACCGGAAATCTTGGACTGCGCCTCGGCTCTCTCTTGTCATCGCTCTCCTTCATGTTCCTGCCTTTGCTCTGCATGGGAATGATCTCGCCCACCATCATTCAGTTACAAAACCAGGAAGTGAAAGGAACGGGTAAAACTACGGGAACCATTTATGCCATCTCGACCGTCGGCGGGATCACCATGACCCTCCTGATGGGCTTCTATTTCCTGCCTGAATGGGGAATCCGGATATCTGTCTTTTTTACAGCCTTCCTGCTGGGCTCCATGGTGATCCTGGTGGTGTTTTTAGGAAGGAAGTACAAAGCCGTTTCTGCCGCCGGCATTTTCATCCTGGTACTTTTGTTCCTGGCATCAGGAAAATCATTTTCGGATGCCAACGTTGCAGGAAAGTACCTTTACAGGGGTGAAGGGGTGCTTGGACAGATCACCATTGTAGAAACCAGGGGCAGTGATCCTATTCGCACCTTATTTCTCAACCAGATCCCTCAAACCCAGGTCGATCCCCGCTTTTTACCGGCCTCTTTTTTGAAATATCCTCACCGCATTGCCATGATTGCCAGTAATAAACCGGATAATTCGAATGCTTTGCTGATCGGCCTGGGAGGCGGAAATATCGCGATGGAGCTGAAGAAGATGGGATTCAGCGTCGATGCCATCGAATACGATAAACGAATGCCCGGTCTGGCTGAGAACTATTTCGGCTTTAAACCGGATGGGATCAATGCTTATATTGATGACGGGCGCCATTTTATCCGGACCACCCATCAGAAGTACGACCTGGTGGTCATCGATGTCCTGAACGGTGAAGTCCAGCCCCATCATATGTTCACCATGGAATCATTCGCTGAAATGAAGCGCATCATGGAACCCGACGGAATGCTCATTATTAATAACCAGGGGTTTTTACTGGGAGAACACGGACTTGGCGCCAGGTCGGTTTACAAAACCCTTGCGGCGTCGGGCTTTAGGGTGAAGTACTTTTTTGCCGGGGATGAAAAAAATTCGGGGGATATTCATTTCATTGCGTCGCCATCGGATTTTACTCTTTCATTCACCCTCCCGGAAAATATCAATGGATGTTGCAAAAATTACCCGGTAGATTACCAGTCGCTGGTATTAGGCATTGAGATGACGTCAGCAAATAATAGTCTGGATGTGACCGATGCGGAATTATTGACTGATGATAAACCACTCCTCCTGACCCTGTACAATTATTCCAATGAAGAATGGCGGCTGAACACCATGAAAAGCCTTCTGAGAGGCCAGATGCCGCCACCGGTGACGTTCTTTCATTGATATACTATGTGCAAAACACAATGCAGAATGGGAAAAGGTTTAGGTCCTTTATGCATTTCCCATTGATTCTTGCACATTTCCCAGAATGGTGAACATGACCGCCAGCTTTGAGTTCTGCCTTTCTTTCTTGTACAGCTGCTCCAGGTCTTTGTCCATGAAAAAATACTGGATGGGATCGCTGGCTGTATAGGAAGCCCAAACCTTCTCGATTTCACTGAGCGTTGCAGTCCCGGTCTCGGGTGAAAGGCGGATGCTCACATAGCCCCAGTTATTTCCCTCATCTTTAAAATGCATGATATAGGGCCCAATCCGTGTCCGCAGCGACTCAAAATCAAAATCCACCCAGTTGGTCTGGAGGAGAAAGGACTCTTCGTGCCAGCCCTGCACCCGATAGCCATTATTATTGTTGTTGTGCCCCGGCACAGTAGTGGAGGCAGAAACATGCATAACACCGGGGATTTTCAATTGCAGGATGACAAGCAAATTCCTCAGCCTGCCGCTGCTGCGCCCTTTCACGGAACTCCCTTTCAGTACCATGTAAGGATTAAAGGAGGAAAGATAAAACGCCGGGTAACTCCCTGCCATGATCCCGATGCTGCCGAAGATCAGCAGGTACTTCGGATCGTTGGCGGGCTTAAATGCCTGTTCGATGGTCGGGTCCAGGTGAATTTTCGCAAGGGGCTGCAGGAACATGTTGTATTTATTGCCCTGGGCAAGGAAGTCTTCGACCGTGACGCCCAGAAATGACTGCAGGATCGGGCCTACATATTTAACGATTATATCCGGTAGCCTTGCCTCCGCAGATTGCGGAGAAGCGCCGGGATGGAGGAGGACATAGGTGCTGAAGCTGTTCGAGAGCCATTGATCGTCATTTGCCCTCGGGCTGGTCATGAAGGAACTGATGATATTCTCGGCGAAATGAGCGCTTTCAGGGACTTCTTTCATGATCCCCGTGACCCGGTAAAGAATGGTATAGGTCACTTTAACTTCCTGTCCGCCCAGCTTTCCATTGAGGATGACCCGGTAAATACGGTCTTTTTTCCCGTTGAACTTATCATAACTCAGTTCATGGATAATAAACAAGGCGATAATCATGCTGCAGACCATTCCCACCGAGAGCCCTATGATGTTAATGATGACATGGGCTTTTTGCCGGCTAAGCGCCCGGAGACTTTATTTCAGGAGGTTTTTGAACATGGGGGATTAAATTAATTCATAAGACGCGGAGGAAAGGAAATGGTTACATCCCAAGCACCAAGCACCATCCCGAGTACTCGGGACCAAACAAATTCAAAATCAAAAAAAACGTAAATTCAAAATTAAATCGGCAATCGACAATCGACAATCGAAAATGATATCGAATCTCGCCCGTTCGTCTGATCGTAATTTCGCCTGATCAAAAGGGAAGCTTCCTTCTTCAATCATGCATCGAGTTTCGAGTTTCGAGCATCTTTTTCTTTCCTCAATCGAGTTTCGAGTTTCGAGCATCTTTATCCTTAATCTTTTTTATATTTTCGTTTTAAGTAAATTATTATTTACTTTTGTTATAAATACAACCCGGCTATTATTTATAAAATGCTCGGATTTATTAAGGAAATTAAAGAAAGATGGGTGGTATCAGGCGTCTCAGCACTATCGAAAATAAAATTTCTTGTTGAGAAAACGGATTCTGGCTTTTCGGCCTTTAGTAAAGAATATCCTGTATTTACTACCGGTAATACCTTTACAGAGCTTTTAAGGAATGCACTGGAAGCAATGAATCTCTTTCTGGAAGATCAAAATCAACAACTTACCGAGAAGGACATCGAATTTGAAATTGATCTTCAACAATTTTTCCAATTTTACCGGGTAATAAATGCAAAATTTCTTGCCGACAGGATCGGTATGAATGAATCTTTATTGTCTCAATATGTCCAGGGACGAAAGAAGCCGTCGTCCAGACAAACCAATAAGATTCTACATGGAATTCAGGAAATTGGACAGGAACTGACTAATATTAATCTGTTTATCAAATAAGTACGTGCCTTGACATGCGCATAAACCAACTTTGATATTGATGTAAATCCATTTAAATTTTCCATAACGCTGGTTTTATGCGCAGAGCGTTAGCGGTAAGTAGATTAGAAACCACTATTATCACATGAAACATATGAAAACGACGACATTATTTTTTGGTTTTGTAATTTTTACAGTTTCTTTATTTGGACAAAGTACTCTACAAAGATATCCTGACCTTGTTAGAATTGCAGATTCACTTTATAATGCGAAAGACTTTGAAAATTCTGCTTTTACATTTTCCAAAGCATTTAAGGCAAATGGCTGGATTGCCACATCAAAAGAGCATTATAATGCTGCTTGTTCCTGGGCTCTGGCAAACTATCCTGACAGCGCCTTTTATCATTTAAATTATATTGCCACTAAAATGAATTACACGGATTATGGGCATATAAAGGGAGATCCTGATTTCAAATCACTTTATAATGATGAAAGATGGCAATCCATTATTGAGTTGGTTAAAACAAATAAAGACATAGCCTATTCCAATATAGACTTCATAACTGTTAATGGATTCAAAGTTGAAGCATTAATTTCCGGGATGCAAAATAATAATGCAAACAAACCGGTGGTTGTTTTTGAAAATGGATTGGCGAGTAGTTTTGGAAGCTGGGATATCGTAGTGGAAGAAATTTCCAAAACAAATACTGTGTTTCGGTACAATCGTCCAAGAATAGGAGAATCGGAAAATGACAGCCTTCCTCCAACCACAGAGCATATTATTAACAATCTGAGGAATATGCTTTTACAAAAAGGATTGCCCCCCCCTTACTTATTGGTTTCACATTCATTTGGCGGAGCATATATAAGGAGTTTTGCCTCCATGTATCCGGAGGAAATTGCAGGTCTTGTTTTTGTAGACCCCATTGACTTTACTCAAAAAGAAGGGGATGGCGATTTGCCTTATCTCGAAATAGGATTGACCCAACATCAGATTGATTCAATTTTTGGAAAACCATATGATAATTTTATAGAGAAACTTTATGAAGAAATGCCTGGTTTCTATGTTGAGGAAGTCAAAATTTCAAGGTCTTTATATAATAGCGAGTTTAAAGAATGTGATAGCAATCCTTTGCCCGATGTACCTGTTCATTTCATACAGGCAGGGGGATACACCTCAGGCGCTGATGCAAGACCTACCATTTATGATAGAGAGAAAATGTGGAGAATTGACAATAATCTTAAAATGAAACGCTGGCTTGCACTTATTAACCCGTTGAAATATGGAAAGTACTTCTATAGTTCGCAATCCGGCCACTATATTCAACAAGATGACCCCGATTTAGTAATTTCAAGTATTAAATTGGCTTTGCAGGATTATGATAAAATAAAAAAAGATAAAGAAACCAGCCGCTAATAAACAGGCCTGCAGGGATAGCGGGCATAAGGGAGTTATGGCTTATGTTAATACGAAGCACGCGAGATTTTGATATGCACATGATGTATTAGTATTTACAATCAATAATTATGAGAAAGTCATGTCAGATATTAATGTTTTTCCTGCTGTTTTCTAATCTATTATTTAGCCAGAAAACTCAAAAAGTTGATATATATGGCTTTGTTGCAGATTCAATAAGCAAACAGGGAATACCTTATTCGACCATTCAATTAAAGGAATTTGAAACAGGTAAAACAATTTTTGGTTTGATTTCTGACAGTACCGGTAAATTCTTGATTCAAAATGTTGTATGCCAATCTTACCAACTTATTGTTAGTTCAATTGGTTTTAAGCCATATAAAGCTTTACAGGTAATTCCTAAAAAAGGGAATTCTTTCTATTTGCAAATTAAACTGATTCCAGACATTAAATTATTAGAAGCGGTTGAAATAGTAGGACTTGCTTCCGGTTCAAGGACATTTATTGACAAGACAATTTTTATTCCCGATTCACTGAGCAGGAAAAATGCAGCAACCGGTCTTGATTTAATATCAAAAGCACCAGGAGTTTCAGTAAACAAGGCTACGGACCAAGTGAAAGTGCTTGGAAACTCTAATGTATTACTTCTTATTGACGGTTCAAATAGCGATCGAGACCTGAAAACAATCGATCCTGATGATATTGAAAAAATTAAAGTTATTACAAACCCATCATCGAAATACGATTCAGATGTGGCAACAGTATTAAATGTAATATTGAAGGAAGAACGTAAAAAAGGACTGAAGGTGATCGCAAACTTGAATTATTTCACGCAGAATAAACATAACAACGGCAGTGTTCAGGTGGATTATGTATTTTCAAAGTTCAGATTATTCGGCTCATGCAACCTGAATGCAAGTAAAATCACTACCTTAAATTATAGAAGTGAACGACAAACCACCCTTGAAGGTATTTTATATCGAAGCATAGATTCTTCAGGTAATGAGTACGACAATAAATTCAGAGGATACCGGTTTAAATATGGATTTGACTACAATATTTCGAAAAAAACATTGCTCAACTTTACTGGCAGTTATGGTACTTTCCGGAATATCAGCAATCAAAATATGAAATCATACTATTTGGCTGACAAAACAACTATTTATACAGCTGACATAAACAGGAACAGCGATGGTACTAATAATCTGCAAAATTATACGATTTATTTAAAACATGAATTCGGGCCGGAAGATCATACTTTGTCATGGAACACCAACTTTTACCATATGAATCGCGATGCAGGTTTGTGGCAAACAACATGGTTCATGTATTCGAACGATACAGTTAATACCATGCGCAATACACATTCATTAAATGAAATAAATTCGATTAATTCAAAGTTAGATTATTCTCAGCCTTTTGGTAAAAATATAAAAGCTGAAACAGGAGTTCAATTTTACCGGCGTTTTATCGAAAACAGCAATACAATAAACCAGCAAAACGATTTTTTCGATTACAAAGATACGCGTGTTGCTCTGTATGGTTCACTTACATATAAATATCAGAAATTCTCAACTCAAATAAGAATCAGGGCTGAACAATTTTCGATTAATATTTATGATTCAGTTAAATTCGGTCGTTGGAATTATATGCCTGCACTTACCACCATGGTTGATTTAGGTAAAAGCGGCACTCTAAAAATAATTTTTAAAGAATTCTTAACATATCCAAATTATTATGCCCTTACTCCATTCTTTTACTATTCTAACGATTCATTAACAGCCTCATCCGGCAATCCATATCTTGAACCTGAGAAATTACATAATCTTGAGCTTAATTATTCTTTGAAAAGGAAGTCCGCATTTATCTCCACATCATTGTATTACAAGAGAATAAACAATATAATCGGTGAACATACCAGTTTGGATGGAAACAACATTCTGACTGAAAAAATGGATAATATTACATTTGTTAATCAATTTGGAGGCTTGGTTTATTTTCAGACATCAATTTTAAAATCCATACAGTTTGATGCCTATTTTGAATGCTTGTATAATTATTTTGAAGTTAAAGATTACAATGGGCTTGAATTAAAAACAAATATAAGCATCGAGTTTCCTTTGCCATGGGATATGTTTTTGAGTGCCGATTTGACAGTAGATGGAACAACCCGCAATTACAATGGCTATGAATATCAAAGCCCACTGATTGATGAAATTACAATTGGGAAAAGTTTTCTTAAAGATAGAGCTGAACTAAATATTTCACTAATCAACTTTTTTATACCTGATAAATGGAACGAAAAACTATGGGATCAAAATTATACTGAAATATCAAATGGCATAAGTAATTCGAAATGTGTACTTTTCAGGTTAACCTATTTTCTCAAAAAAGGACGTGAACTAAAAGGCACAAAACGCGAACTCAATATGGAAAATGATGAAAAATAGTCACAAGACAATATCAAACACAAGCCATAACAAAGGCGATAACAAATGGCGGGTTTGGAACATAATTTGAAGCTTCGTCGCCCGTTCCGATTACTCGGGATTAGTTGACTGGACAAAGTTGATGATTATTCCCCTCCCCGCCGGGGCAAATTAGCAGCTTCATTCTATTGATAGTCGGAAGGAGGGGGCATTCAATTTAGACCGGCGAAGACAGGCCGGTTTGGCCGGCGGATACAACTTGCTGACAAAGCAGCAAGGGTCCCTTCTAAAGTCAATCGTTCATGGAAGGCTGTAAAATGCTTACCCGGTTACCTTCAGTGTCAACAAATGAGACATACAATCCAATTCCCGGGATTGGCATGGGCTCGCCCTGGACAATGCCGCCGGCAGTTGTTATTTTCTTTATAGATTCCTTTATATCATCAACAGCAATAACCAGAGAAGGATACTGAGGCGAATCTGCGGTTTTGGGATAGAACCCGCCATTGATCGCTCCCGGGTTCTTAATCATGCCTTTATCATCGGTTTCGCTGGTGGAAACGGTCACATAATTGCCCATTTCTTCTCCCAACATTTGTGCCTTCCATCCAAACACATTAGTATAGAAGTCAGCCATACGTTTCCTGTCATTTGCCGGCATTTCAAAATGCACAACCGGATTCATTTTGCTCATAAGTTTAATTTTTAAAGTTCTGTTATTATGATTGTTATTGATAAAATTAATTTTGAAATCTTTAATGAAGCTGGATGAATACAAGCTTCTCGAATTTAAACATTTCATTCTGAAATTTGTTCAAAGTGACCCTGCTAATAGCAAATTCCTTCCACAATCGTGTTTCTCTTTTCTCAACTACCCCTTCGATGAAAGGATCATTTTGTAAAACCTACAAAAACTCTTATCTTTACGAAGATTGTAGAACAATAGAGCAACTTTATGGAAAAAGGGAAATTTGCTAATCTTACCACCAAACAACTTCAGAAAAGAAAAAAGTATGCATTCATACTTTTAGTGATCTTAATTGCTGCTGTTGTGTTAGACGGATCAGCTCTAATTTATAATTTATTAATTGGAGAGGGCTTCATTAATGCACTTTTTGCTGCTGCTACAGCTTGCATTGTGATATTTATACCAATATATATAGGCAAAAAGAAAATCGAAGGAGAACTTAAAAATAGAGAAGACAACTAAGATAAAATACAAATGGCGGAAAGTTAGACGAATCACGCGAGAGACAGAAACTAACCCAAATGCAACAAATAGTGATTTAATCTATGAACAGAGAAAATATAATAGTTAAGAACGCCCACACTAATAATCTTAAGAATATTTATGTTGAAATACCAAAGCACAAGCTTGTAGTCTTTACGGGGATCTCCGGTTCAGGCAAATCATCATTGCTATTCGACACTATTTACACCGAAGCTCAAAGGCAGTTGATTGAGACATTCAGTACTTTTGCAAGAGCCCGTTTGCCCAAACTTTCACGTCCCGATGTAGATGATATTCAAAATCTATCGACTGCAATAGTTATTGACCAAAAACGAATGGGCAATAATTTGCGCAGCACCGTTGGCACAGCTACTGAAATCAACACCTATTTACGTTTGCTTTTTTCCCGTATTGCCAAACCATATATTGGTCAATCTTTTCTGTTTTCTTTTAATCATCCCGAAGGAATGTGTCCACATTGCCATGGTTTAGGCAAGCAAATACAAGTGGATATAAACATGCTGTTGGATAAAGAGAAATCAATTTATGAAGGAGCTGTCATCTATCCGGGAATGCAGGTGGGAAGCTGGTTTTGGCGGGAATTAACATCTATTGATTTGTTTGATGTTCACAAAAAGGTTAAGGAATTTACAGAAGCAGAGCTTAACAAACTATTATATACCGAACCTATCCAGATAAATAAAAAGCATGGAACAGGCACATATTCAAAGACTTATGAAGGAATTGCGCGGAAATTGGAAAAAAGTGTTAAAGGCAAAGCAGAAGATGAAGCTCCGGAAGAGGAAAAGGATGCTTATAATAAGTATATCATTTATTCCGATTGCAATTATTGCAATGGTTCACGCCTGAATGAACGGGCTTTATCTGTAAAGATTAAAGGGCTTTCAATTGCCGGTTTATGCGCAATGGAGCTTACGGAGGTATTGCCATTCCTTTCATCAATAGACGATGAAATTGCTATTCCGATAATGCGTAAGGCTCAGTTTCTTCTTGAACAGCTGATAGAAATAGGTGTTGGATACCTGTCATTAAACAGGTCGGTAGCAACCCTCTCCGGTGGCGAATCGCAACGGGTGAAAATGGCTCGCCAACTCGACTGCAACCTTGTTGATATGCTGTATGTATTAGATGAGCCTTCAATTGGTCTTCATCCCAGAGATACGGTCAAACTAATTTCATTATTAAAAAGGTTACGGGATAATGGAAACAGTGTATTTGTTGTGGAACACGACCCTGATATAATACGTGCAGCGGAATGGATTATTGATATTGGCCCAAAAGCAGGAATAGATGGTGGTAAACTTGTCTATTCGGGCGAACCGCAAGGAATATTCAGTACAAACAGTATAACCGGAAAATTCCTGTTAAATGACCAAAAGGCTATTATCCGGAGAAAACCGGCAAATGAATTTATGGTTATTGAAAATGCCAGTGTAAATAACCTTAAAAATGTATCGGTAAAAATACCGGTTGGTGTTCTTACCTGTATTACAGGTGTTGCAGGAAGCGGGAAAAGCAGCCTGATTCATCAGGTATTCCTGAAGCAATGCCCCGGGGCTATTGTAATTGACCAATCGGCAATTGGTAAATCATCGAGAGCAAACCCGGCAACCTATACAGGCATATTTGATTTCATTCGTAAAGAATTCGCTAAAACCACCGGAGCTGATGCATCACTTTTTAGCTTCAACTCAAAGGGGGCTTGTCCGAAATGCAATGGTCAAGGGCTATTGAGCTTTGAACTACATTTTTTAGATGCAGTTAAAACCATTTGCGATGAATGCGAGGGGAAACGCTACAAACCCGATGTGCTTTGTCTGAAATATATGAATAAATCAATTGCTGAAGTACTGGACATGTCAGTTGACGAGGCTTATCAGTTTTTTACTTCCGAAAAAATAAACAAACAATTAAAAGTGTTGCAGGATGTAGGTTTAGGATACTTAAAGATTGGTCAATCATTAAGTTCGCTATCCGGAGGAGAATCTCAGCGATTAAAGATTGCTTCTGAACTTCATAAAGTTGGCAATATATACGTTATGGACGAACCGACCACCGGATTACACATGTCGGACATTCTTCGATTATACCAGATAATCCGGTCGCTTGTTGATAAAAATAATACCGTGATTGTTATCGAGCATAATCTGGACATCATAAAATATGCAGACTGGATCATAGATATGGGACCAGATGGCGGCAGACAAGGTGGTGAAATACTATTTCAAGGTATTCCGGAAGATATCGTTAATTGTGTAAACTCCTACACAGGGAAATACCTTAATAAAATGCTTTAGACAGCCCAATTTGGCCGGCTGATGTATTAGCTTCTAAAAGACTCTTCAAACTGTGCCTCGATTTCTGAGTATGAAAAACACTTACAAATCGTGAAAAGTGCATATATATTGCAATCTCTAAAAATAACATTAAGAGATATATAATCCCTTTTCATTAAACCTTTTTCTTTTTATTTTGTTTAATATACCGACCCGGCATTAATAAATTGATGGCTGGAGAAGGAATGATCGGGCGAAAGAGCGATCAGTCGATATTCGATATTTGAAGTCAATCTCCCAAATCGCATATCGCCTGATCGTCTGATCGGGATTTCGCCTGATCATTTCAACATCGTCTGATCGTCTGATCGGGATTTCGCCTGATTAAAAAAAGGATCTCTTCGTTAATCGAGTTTCGAGCGTCGGACAATATAATCTCCTACTCCAATCCTGCCTTGGCATACACCTGCCCCCTTTAGCCGACATTGAAGGCGAGGCTGGTTAAATTAAACACATAGGTCACATAGAAATTACATAGATTTCACATAGGATTTGTACTCAGTCTTTCGGTAGTTTAGAATATAGTTCTGTTACAAATGTTTTTTGTCCTTCTTTGAACATATTTACACAATTGAAATTCAATAAGATACCTTTGGGTTTATTGGCAAGCCTCAAATAAGTCAATAATTGTGCTCTATGAATTGGCATTACGGCATCGACGGCTTTGATCTCGATTATTATTTGATTTTCAACCATAATATCAAATCTTAAATCAGATTCGAGATAAATTCCGTGAAAAACTATAGGTACTTTTTGTTGGTATGAGACTTGAAGACCCTTTTCATTTAAAATGCGAATGAGGCATTTCTCATAAACGCTTTCCAATAGCCCCGGGCCTAATTCTTTGTGAACCACAATGGCTGCGCCAATAATCTGATAAGTCAGACCATCCAGATATTTTTGAGTCATCCCCTATGTGTTACTATGTGAAACCTATGTGAACTATGTGTTTCAATTCATTTCCACATAGATTAATCCGGAAAAATGAGAATTATACCCGGTCTGAAATGAAAAAATTCAAGTACAGGATTGTGTATTCTGGTGCATCCGTACGCTGGTGGCTGATAAATTCAGGATGCTAAAAACTCGAGACACGATTGAAGAAGGAGTTTTCTGAACAGTAGAACCGTGTTGAAACAATATCCCCCAATGCTTCTGCGTTGTAGTTAATATCATTTCTTTCAGTAAGCCAGATCATTTCATGACTTAATCTCTACCCGGATAATCCATTTCATTAACAGTAACATTTCTTGTTATGAATTTATTCAGGGTGTTCAATTTATTGATCTTGAGCCTATTGCTTTGGTCAGGATCTCTTGCAGCTTTCCCGGGTGACATTGATAAGCTTAAGTACAGTTCCATAAATGAACTGACCGGCAAAAGCCTGTTGCAGGCAAGTATCATGGGAATCGGTGGCCATGAAGGCGAGTGCATTTCAGTATATCTTAAAAATCCTTCATCTGATACAGTCTTTATCCGGATTGAGCCTGGGAGGATGCTCTCTTCTTTGGATACATCCATCCAGGATATACTTATTACCCGTGAGGAACTACTTGCCCTGGCTCCCGGGAAAAAAACCACTGTTACTGTTTTCGGTTTTTGCTGCCAGGCTACAAAAACCTCACCCGATTCATCGGGGATTTACAGGGCGGGAGAGATGGCCGATTCATCAGTAGTGGTCCTGGCAGAGTTTCTGAATGAGAGGGAAAACGATTTTCCGGAAGACGCTATTCAGCAGGCCATATGGTGTATGACTGATGACTATGATATCTCAGGGATTTATTGCGAAGACCTTGCAAGTATTGCAGATTTGCGAAACATGGTTGTCCACCTGAAAGGGATGGATAACCGGTGGCATCATATTGGAACTATTCCTGATAATGGAGAACCATTTATACAATATACAAAGACAATTTCAGGTGAATTTGAAATTTTTATTCCGGCAGATTGTATCGTAGACATTCTTATTTGTGATGAGGGAGGAGCTCAATGGGATGAATTTGAAAAAAATGTTCCTTTTAAAGCAGGAACCTACCAGTATTCGTTTAGGATCACAGCGAGCAACTGGCCTCATGGAACATATTTCCTTTATTTCAAGGCAGACGGGGTCATTTTATATAAGAAGGCGTTTGATATTTGATCAGGAAGGGATATTAACATTTAATTTTATCTATTTTTAAATCCCTTTTGCAATCGTGTATTATGTTTTGTGCATCTTCACTTTCCTTCTTTAATAAATGTCGATCATAATCGCCAATATTACGTATATATGGCGATTAAAGAATCCTAAATGATTAAAAGAACACTGGAAGAACTTATCGGCAGCAGGCTATTTTCTGGAAAAACCATTCTTCTTCTTGGACCAAGACAAGTCGGGAAGACGACTTTGATGAAGGAAATTCATAGCAAACATGCCGGAAAAGCACTCTGGTTCAAGCCGATAAGGCAACTATTGAAAAATACATCTACCTGCTGGAAGAAGCCTTCATTATTTTCCGGTTATCTTCATTCTCTAGGAACCTGCAGAACAATAGTACAACTTAATATAATACGCTATTTTTCATCGACTATTCACGTACCTATTCCGACTCGATATAAATAGGACTTCAGGGATAACGGGTATAAGGGAGTTAGGCAACATAGGGTTAAATCACTTCTAATAAACTTCTGTATCTTTGTTTTAAAGAACTTTTTATGAACCAAAGATTAAAGATTTATCTCGATACTTCAGTTCCGAATTTTCTCTTTGCAGATGATTCACCTGAAAAAATGGAAGTTACTCTGGACTTATTCAGTAATTTTATCAAGAATTCAATATATCGATCTTTCATCTCACCTGTGGTCATTGCAGAAATTGATGAAACCAGGGATAATGTGAAGAGATCAAAACTCCTAAATATCTTCAAAGAATATCCATTTGAGGTATTGGATTACTCTATTGGGAATTGGGTTATAGACATGAATTAAGAATAACTACACCCTTAGAACTCATGGATTATGGAATCTAAAGTATCAAAAGCACAGGAAGAAGTTTGGGAATGGAAAAATTCCTTATTTGAGGAATTAAAGAATATTCCAAAAAAAGACAGGTTGAAATTTATTAGGGATAAAGTAAAAAAGACTATTGAACAAATTAGTCATCCTTCTGAAAAACCCTACGTTGCCTAACAAGCCGTCATCCGAGCAATTCGGGCGGTTTTTGGAGGGTGGCATTCACAGAACCTGTAAATGATACTGGTAAGCAAAGATAAGAACAAGTAAACCCCGCACTGCGGCTACCGGAGGAGCGGTTGGCAACAATTTTAGAAAAAGACTAAAATGAAACGTAAATCAATTTTGGTGACCTTTTCGATACTCCTGACTTGCTTGTCACTTTTTTCATGTAAAAAGGATATAATTCTGTAAATTTACGTTTAGGTTATTCAATTATCGAAATTCGCAGTTCTTCCAGCTCCTTCCCGTAATCGTATTGCAGATCTTCGTGTAAGGATAGCATCTTATTCCTGATTGATGTTATCTGGTTGTCGTAAAGGCTTTTCAATGCTGAAATTTTTTGAATAGGGGGCTTGAATTGATTCATTTTGGAACAAAAATAGATCAGCAGCTCAACCTCTGTCTCCTTTTTCTGTGAATAGCGAATATATTTCCTGATGTTCTTCAGGATTTTACGAATGCTCTTTTTGATGAAATAAGCGGATGTCCTGTTTATTTGCTCAAATTGTTCGTCCACTTCTCTTTTAACGCTTTCGATATAGGCCTGTTCATCGGATGACTCAAACAGCAGATAGGTCAGCAGTTCCTTGTTTTCCTTTTTGAACCGTGATAATCGAAGGCATAGCTCAAGCAACTCGTTCGGCGAACGCTGCCTTAACTCTTCCCTGAGTCCTTTTATGGATACCGGCTTATTTATTATATTAATTTTTAGTTCTTTCACCCAGTCACCCAGTCACCCAGTCACCCAGTCACCCAGTCACCCAGTCACCCAGTCACTTTTCCCCTCATCTCCCTTTCTCCCCTTCTCCTTTTTTCTCCAAAAAATATCCTTCCCTCGACAGCAAATGATCCAGGTTCGCCACACCGTATATCACGATGGCTGTAACGATTGACACATGTTCCTGGTATTCCTTTATGCTCTTGTTGTAAAGATCGCGTTCGGTGTGCCAGATCTCGTGGTAATTAAAATCGTAGCCTTTCGTATCGCCGGTATTGAAGTAAAGCGTTGGGACACCGGCCACGGCAAAGGGGCCGCTGTCGGTACCCCAGGCTTTTTTAGGAATTTCTGAAGGCTGCCTGTCTTCTATTTTGAACGGGAATTCGGGATTGATATCGTTGAGCGGTGCACAAATCGATTCAAAATCGGCTTTCATGGCCGCCGGCACATTGATCCCCGTTATAACCGTCGGGCCACCGTCGCGGTTGAACATGTTGGAGATCTTATCCAGCAGTTCCGGGTGGCGGTCGATCCAGCTTTGGGAGCCCAGCAGGCCGAACTCTTCGCCGGCCCATAGGATTGTCAGAATTGTACGTTTGGGTTTACCTCCTGCAGCCATGATCAGGCGGGCCGCTTCCATTGAAGGCGTGGCTCCGGAGCCGTCGTCAACGCCCCCGGTGGCAACATCATACGAGTCGAGGTGTCCGCCCTGGATTACATATTCGTCAGGGTATTCCGTCCCGGGAATGATCCCGATCACGTTGTGGTATTTTATCGGGCCGGGCCTGAAATGATTCCGGATATCAAATTCAAGCAGAAAATAGCGCCTTTCCTCTACCATTTGTTTAATGATCGCGTATTGATGTTCATCGAGCTTGATATCGGGAACGGTAGGAAGGTTTTCGAAGGTCATGCTCATGATGTTCTTCCGGTCGTACATTACACGGATCGGGGTTTTAGAAGATTGGATGATGCCCAGGATGCCGGCTTCGCGCATTTCCCTGTAAAACAGCGCAGGCATTTCATTCAGTGGCAGCAGTTCTTTCTCAGGAATCCCCTTGTCACCTTGTCCCCTTGTCTCCTTGTCTTTATTTTCCCGGTTCTCTTTCCTGATCTGGTTGTTTTGTTCTGCTGTTGCGGCATTCACGACCTTGATGGAATCACGGATGCTGTCGGCCCTCATAGAAATATCAATGGGCCAGCCTTCGTTTTCGCCAAGGATCAGCACCCAGGCGCCCTTCAGCTGTCCTTTCATGCGGTCAAACTCGGCCTGTGTCCGCGGTTCGATCAGCACATGGCCGCGCTGGACGCCTTTGGTTCCCGAGGTGTAGGAAGGAGTGGCAAAATGCAGGATCATGCCTTCATCCGAAAGCATCCTTCCAAACCAGGGGCCGCGGTTGAAGCCAACAGGCAATTCCCCGACTTCGTCCAGGACAACTTCCATGCCCCACTCCATGAATTTTCCGGCGGCCCAGATCGTTGCACTTTCATAGGCTGATGAACCGACAGGCCGGCCACCAATGCGGTTGCACAGCACGTCGAGATGGTCCATGGTCTGGTTGTCGGTTTTACCAATTTCAATGATTCTGGAAACGACGGAATCAGTTTGAGCATGGGTGAAAGTTGCGGTCAACAAGTTGAAAAATAACAGGATCGTAAATTTATTCTTCACGGGATTGAAATTATTGATTTATGGGTATAAAAGTACCAAAAACTTAAGTAAACTTTAGATTTTCTTCCGACGACTAAAGCCGTCGGTTTTTCAGTTGTTAGATTTTCTTCCGACGACTAAAGCCGTCGGTTTTTCAGTTGTTAGATTTTCTTCCGACGACTAAAGCCGTCGGTTTTTTAGTTGTTAGATTTTCTTCCGACGACTAAAGCCGTCGGTTTTTTAGTTGGAGCACGAACTTATTTCCTTTTGCAATTGTTCATCGTGTATTTAAAATCTTTTTACTACTTTTATCGCTCATATTTAAAAACTAACCTATGAAAATTAAATTCTTCATTGTAATGGTTCTCTTTATGGGAATCGGTGCTTTTTCTTTTGCACAGACACAATCAGTTGCTCCGGCAGAAAAAAAAGACGCACCGGCGCAGGTGGCTGCACCTGACCAGGCTAAAACCGGCGAATGTACCGGGCACCAGACGATGGAAGGCAAAAAGGAATGCAAATGGGTAGACGCCGACGGAGATGGAAAATGCGACACCTGCAAAAAAACGGAAAAGGAATGCAAAGAAGCCTGTGCGCCGAAAGCCACTACTACTAAGTCAGGTTGTGCGGCCACCTGCCCTCATGCCAAAGAATGTGGTAAATCGAAAGGAACGACACCGCCGAAAGAGAAATAAAGATTGGACGATTGGACGATTGGACGATTTGGCGATTTGGCGATTTGGCGATTTTGATTGTTGAATTTTGAAGTATGATGCGCGATTTTAGAAGGAAGTTACCTTTTTTAATCGTGCATTGTGTTTTTCATTCTTTTATTTCATAACAATTCTCTTATGTTTAGGATTATCTTTTTATTCCTTATCCCTTCAATTCTTTTTGGACAGGATTCACTGAAAACCAGAATCAACATTTTCCTTGACGAATGGCATGCTGCAGCAACCCGGGCCGATATGCAGGCTTATTTTGAAAAGATCGATGAAGAAGGGATCTACATCGGCACCGATGCCACGGAAAACTGGACAAAGCAGGCATTTTACGACTGGTCAAAGCCCTATTTTGATAAAGGTAAAGCCTGGACATTCAAAACTGTTAAACGGAATATCTATCTTTCAGAAGATGGCACGCTGGCCTGGTTCGACGAGAAACTGGAGGCTTCCTACGGGATGCTGCGCGGATCAGGTGTTCTCCGGCTGAAAGACGGCTCCTGGAAAATCTTGCACTACGTCCTTTCGCTCCCGGTGCCGAATGAGAAATTCAAGAAAGTGTTAGAAATTATCTCAGTTCCCGGTCAACGTCAGGCTCCCGATAGGTGAAACGAAGACATTTGCTCCTATCTCGATTGTGATATTATCGATAGTAACGTCTATATCAATGATCGGATCGAAGGTCCCGTTCTCAATAATCACGGTATGACCTGGCCCAGGAACACCATCCGACCAGTTGTCCGGATCTGTCCAATCACTGGATATATCTCCATACCAGGTGGTAATCAGCCCTGTAGGAGGTCCGACTGTCACGTCATCCAGCACGTTTGCATAACCATAAGCATCATATCCTTCAAAAGCTATTTGATAGGTTGCTGACTTATTTGGTAATACCAAAGACTGAAGTGTCCACTGACTTTTTTCCGTATCATCATAAAATAAATCCTCCCAGGGTTGGTCAGAGGCAGTCCGGTAGTATACATAAAGTTCATTCTGATCCCCATCCCACGCTTCCTGCCCATACCAGAATTCTACCTGCGGGTTGGTCACTGCTGTCAGGTCAAGCACGGGACTGACCAGCATGGTAAGATCGCCATCTCCAATATCCGTGAACCGGGCATTCAATACACCGCCATGGGCATCCGTAATACTGCCTCCGCCTGCCCCGTTGGCATAAGTCCATAGTCCGACACCATATTCCTGGATTTGTGTCCAGAAATCCCTGCTGGGAGAATCGTCTTCAAAGGTTTCCGTGAACGGGAAAATGCTGATCGTAGTTGAAAAACCGGTTCCGGTTAATAGTGCCTGATGAGGAGAACCTGTAGCATCATCAGTAATCTCAAGCGCGGCGGTTTTAGCACCTTCCGAGCCAGGAAGAAAAGTCACGTTCACCTCAATCCATTCTCCATAGTCCAGTTCGACAGGGTATGGGTTCAAGTCGTATAACAAGAAATCATCTGCATCGGTGCCGTTTATTACCACATCATCAATTGTTAGCAAGACTGGCCCAAGATTGATTATTGCAAAGGTTTGCTGATAAGATTCGGTCTCTGTTAACACATTTCCAAAATCATATTCAGTCGGGGTTATTGTGATTTCAGGTTCAGGAGGAGGCCCAACTGTTATATCGTCGAGCACATTTGGAAGGCCGCCTAAATCGATACCTTCAAAGGCAAGCTGGTAGGTGGCTGTGGGGCTGGGTAAGGCCAGCACTTTCGGGGTCCATTGATATTTGTCCTGGTCATCCGAGAAAATCTCGATCCAAGATTGGTCAGAGGCTGTCCGGTAATAGACTATCAGTTCATTCTGATTAGGATCCATGTATTCCTGCCCATACCAGAACACCAGGTGCGGATCTGTAACACTGGTCAGATCAAATACGGGGCTTACCAGTTTTGTAATGTTTCCGTCCGGGGTGCTGGTGAAGCGGGCATTCAGAACACCGCCGTGGGCCTCGTTAATAGAACTGTAGTATATATCCGCTCCCTGGTCATAAGTCCACAGTCCGGTCCCGGATTCCTGGATTTGAGTCCATAAAACTCTGAATGGCGAATCATCCTCGAATGTTTCTGTGAACGGGAAGTCATCAATAACAGGATCCAATCCGTTTCCGGATAAAGGCACCTGTGCCGGGGAACCGCCTAAGCTGTGCGCAATGGATAACGAAGCTGTTTTTGGTCCTTCAGTCGTTGGATTAAAGGTCACATTTACCACAATCGCCTCATAAGCAGCCAGGTCAGCCGGGTAGTCGTTTGTATCTGTCAGCTGAAACTGGTCGTCATCAGTGCCGGTCAATGCTATACTATTAATCGTTAAAGTATCGACTCCATTATTTCTGATGGTAAAGGTCTGTGGGGTGGATTCATTTTCCAGGATTACATAACCGAAATTTTTTGAAGTGGGATTTACCCTGAGTATAGGAACAGTTGGAATGCCTTCCATCTGGATACGGATATTGGCAAACCCATAAACCTGAGCCCCTGCAACGGGCGGGTTTTCCGGGTCGGGATTCACTAAATAGTCCTCATAAACAAGCGCCCTTAATACCGTGGTATCCGTTCCATAGAAATAGTTCACCTCGGAGTTTGCGTAACCCAGGGTGTTTTCATCCACGGCAATGACCAGGTTATCGGTATTATTATACTCAAAAGGAACATCAAGCGTGATTTCAACCCATGAATAACCATCGGGGATATTGACTTCACCGTTAAATACCTCCGTCAGGTCTTCAAAGGGTACCCAGGCTGTATCTGAGTTGAAATCTGATTTAACGGTATGACCCATATAAATTACCCAATCTTTATAAAATGAACCGGCATCACTCATAGCCATTGCAGGACCTCCACCTCCTCCACCGTGGTATTCATAATATATTTTTGAGATTCTGTTGCCAGGAATATCGATCTCTGGTTGGAGGTAAAGAGTCTGTGTATAGGAGTAGTCAGCTGAAACAGAGACTGGCAGGCCAGGGTAAACACTATTGCCTGTTCCGATCTGGACAGCCAGGTCAGGGATCGTTGTGAAAGACCATACCGGGCAATTCGGTGCATCTCCCACAATATTGTAAGGAACCACTTTCCAGTAATAGGTCGTGTCATTCAATAAGGTGGAGGTCTGATAATACGGATCTGGTCCATTATAAATCAAAGTGGTCGCATTTGTATCAGTATCCAGGTAAACTTTGTAACCTGTCGGAATTCCTCCATCGTAGCCGTCAGCCCAGCCAAGTGTTGGTGTAACTGAGATATAATCGGCCAGTTCAACTGGGACCGGATTGGTTGCCGGAGCCGGTAAAACCGGGACTACATCAGGCCCGGTGACATGGTCAATATAAATATAGTCATAACTCGAAGAAGACCACCAGGTTTCTATGGCCAGGTAATAGTTATTTCCGGCAAGTGGGGTCAGGTCAATTACCTGGTGTCCCCAGGCTGCTTTTGTAAAATATTCAGGGCCAACGAATTCTGTCCAATCTACTTTATCATCAGAATAATAAATCCGGAAATAATTAAAGACTGTTGTACTTGTAGCGCGTTCGAAAAACTCAAGATTATCACCTGGTTCTATCTCAAGCAATGGGGTTATGAGAAATGGGAACCACGAGGAAATATTAAAGTTAGTACCTCTTGCTGACTGAGTGCCATGATAGGATACAGTCGTGCTGGCTGACCATCCATTCCTATAACTCCATCCTGCGGGCGGGAAATTTCCTCCCTCGAAACTTTCAGCTAACTGGGTGGAGGTCACGGTCGTAAAAGACCAGACCGGGACATTTATGGCTTCACCGTAAGAATTATAAGGAACTACTTTCCAGTAATACGTGCTGTTGTAATCGAGTTCTTCCATCTGGAAGGTTTGGTCGGGTCCATCATATATCAAGGTTGAAGGATTTGAAGTGGAGCCATAATAAACTTTATAACCTAAGATTGGAAAAGATGTTAAAGGAGCAGTCCATTTCAAAGTAGGATTGACCATGGTCAGTAAATCGTCTGACGGCATCGGATTGGCAGCGGGTCCGGGCAAACGGGTCTCAATGAAGACATCGTCAATCCTGAAATTTTCGCCGGATGCTGTTGAATAATACTGGTAAAAAGCGATATACACGGTTTGGTTGTTATAAGCGCCCAGGGAAATGGACCTTTGCTCCCAGGAATTATTGGTGCAATTGTAATCACCCAATTCAACTGTGAAAGATGAGATGGCTTTGGTGGTTGTCGACAGAAGGACTTTGTAAGAATTGGGGCTTGAATTTGTCGTAATGTCCCACCAGGTCAATTGAATAGCAGTATCAGGCAGAACCAGTGGCGGTGAGATCAGGTAATCATTCGCAGTCTGATACTCATACCCTCTTGCAGAAGCCGGAGCAGAATGTGGAGAAGTCGTGCTCCTCATCCAGCTCATACCACCTCCATCTGCATCAATCACCCTCCAGGCCGGAGGCTCGTCAGGAAAATGGCTCCATAAGGCGTCAAAGTTCTGCAAGTAGGGCAGTGTGACAGGATCAGAATCCGTGACGGCATTTTTAGGAGCAAATACGGAGTAATAATTAAAAGAATCGTACGACCAGGCCCGGTAATAATATTGCGTCCACTGGGTAAGACCGGTATGGCTGAAACCACTGGCAGGACCTTTGTAGATCACGGTCCCGCCATCGGGAATGGAATTTCCGACCTCATAGGATGTTCCATTGACCGGTGTTCCAAGGCTGGGTGAACTGGTGCGTGAAGCGATCATCACATTGTGATCACTGGCATTTTTAGTCCATACCAGGTCAATTTGTGTTTGTGAAGCTTCCGTGGCACTCAGGTTGGTGACCGGTGGCACTAAAGGTATGGCATTGGCCTTTCGTCCGATTGAATAAAATGGCGCATTGTAGCAGAATATTTTATAGTATACTGTTATACCCGGGGTCAGCCCGGTATGAATAAAAGGTGAAACGGTGCCAACATACGCCACGGTGCCGCCGGCCAGTGGCTGGCCAACCAAAGGTGTTCCGGAAGGGTCTGTAAAAGTACCGGTCAGATTGAAAACAACCACGATATCATCATTATATGAATTTCCTATAAAATCCAGTTTGATTTGCTGTGAATTATAGGATGATGCGGTAAATGCCTGTGTTTTTTCAACATACGCCGAGATCCCTGCAAATTCATCAGCCCCGATATCCGGTGTGGAAGGCCGGACAGCGCCATCAAAATCATCAGAAATTGTTATGGGAGTAGTAATAGGTTGAGCGCCGCTTTCGCAATAGTTTGTGGTTCCGTCCAGGAGACGAAGATCATAGGGTGCGGTGGTAATATTAGTAAAAGGCGGAAGCTCGCTGAATGAAACCGAATCACGGTTGGGGCCGATAAAGTCCCTGTATTCTTCCATGGTTTGCATGGTAGTGTTCCCCCAGTAGATCAGCCGTTTACTGGAAGGGGGCCCGGCATAAAAAATATTGTTATTTGAGGTGGTTGCATAATTCTCTGTGGGTGTGAAACTTCTGCGAAAAGCAATTGTCGAAGCGGCGCCATTCGGGGTCGAATTATTAATGATAAGGTTATTCCGTAGATCTAATTTTGCAAAGTCGAAATCATCATCGCTGATATGATAAAGGCCGGTTGTGCCGAAATCAGCTCCTGAAGAGGTGGCATTCAAATAGATGGTATTGTAATAGACACCGGTCGTTGAATTGAATCCGGTAGAAATGGACATTCCACGTATAGCATCATGGTTTGGTGATAAAGGGGTTTTCAGGTCGGAAATGAAATTATTGTATATATAAACGTTTGTGCCTGATACAACCAGAATACCGTTTACGACACCTGCAGTTGTTGATGTTGAGGAAGAAGACAAATTGTATATCTCATTTTTATAAATATTTGCAGGATCGCCGCCACCCAGGTACATTCCAGTCATGTTCCCGCCACCGGTGATATTAAAAATCTGGTTTTCATACACTGCCTTGTTATTTGCAGTGTTCAGATAGAATGCATAAAAATGACTGCTTCCACAGGTTATGTTTGAAATGGTATTGTTGTTTAAATTTTGAGTACCGTTGGCATTTAAAGTAGAATATATCCCCCAGAATGAAGTAGAGCCGGCAAGGACAATTGTTGTAAAATCATTTCCCGAGATATTCTCAGTGCCTGTATAATTCCCGTTCGAATTATAGTATAAGTAAAAGGCACCTGAAGTTCCCGTGCGATTGATCGTTCCGGTAACACTATTATTCTGGACACTGGTCACAGAGGGTTGAAGCCTCTGGTTGTTGTTGTAAATTAGGTGAGTATTTCCGGTGGTTTGGAAGCTGCTGGCCGCAAAAGAATTGTTATTGATGGTGATATTGTTTGTAGATGGGGTGGTTGACTGTAAATTATGGATAAAGGAATATACTGCTGACGATGAGGTTGTATTTGAAAGGGCAATGGTGTTGTAGTTCAGTTGCAGCACCCCATAAACTGAGCTGTATATACCGTATAGCACTGCAGAGGCAGCGGCTGAAGTGAGATTAATGTTGTTGTACTCTGCCGTGAAATCCAGATCCACTGCGCTGGCATGATGGATCCCTGATGCAGCTGCTGTGAAGGCGCTGCCCCCGCCGGTCATGTTGTTGATGGTATTATATTTTACTAGAGGATTATCGTTATTTATAATGTAAATCCCATAAGTTGCATTCGCGGAATTGCCGCCGAAATTCCGGATCGTGTTGCCAAAACCGGATGATCCGATAATGAAATTTTGATCTTTAAAATCATCATTACCTTTTAAATAAATCCCGCAGAAGGTATTACTGATCAGATTGCCTGTAAAAGTGATCGCATCATGAATACCACCGGTAGTAGTAATTGCAATGTTACTTAGGGAGGAACTGTTGTTGGCAGCACAGAATCCGACGACGAACGCACTGGTACCTTTGGTCATGGTTATGTTAGTGTTTTTCACCGTGACATTTTTGCAGCCATCAGTCACTGAAGCTTTACGCAAATAGTAGCCATACTCCACGCCTGAATTCGTGGCGGTTAGATCAATACCATCGAAGGTCACATAATCTGAACCTTCAATAATGATCACGCCATCCCCGTGGTTGCCTAAGGTTGTTGTATTAACTGATCCAGCATCCGTACGTGTAACAAGCGGGTTTGCACCTGATCCGCTCTTCTGGAAGATTATGGGATCGGCTGAAGTCCCGGTTTGAGTGAGTACAATGGCGGCACCACTGCTTTCCGTATGCCCTGCAGCGACGTTGAAAGTCACCCCGCCGGAACCGATCACGCCATTATTGAGCGCGGTAACAGCTAAAGCTATTGTGGCATAATCAGTGGGGATGCTTTTGGGACTGCTGATGACAGCTCCTATCTTCCGTGTGCCGGTTATTGTTGTTACTGTCGGTATTTTATCCGAACCCGACTCTGAGGTAATGAATTTGGTGCATTGTGCATCAACCAGGTTGGTTAATGTTGCGGTTGGTTTGATGTCATAAGCCAGCCAGAAATAATTATTGCCCTGCGCCAGAGCCTGGGTCCCCGTTACGGAGAATGGTCCGGACGGCGTTGTGAATGTGCCAAATAAAGTCGCAGTTGAAAAAACCGGAGTCGTTGTGTAATACACTTTCGCAGAAGCAAGGTCGGTCCCGGCATTGGTACAGCCAGTTGTATTAAAAGTGATGGAAGTGACTGAAAGTGGGCTGGAACTTTTCTGTGTTACCACCTGTAACCTGATGATGTCGTTATTTGTGCTGTTTACAGCCACATTGGTAAAATTAAACTGATCGGTTGTCGCGCCGGAATAGGTCATATTGGTTCCATCTTCAAAAAGGACATTGTCGAAATCAACCCAATAATCTCCTGATCCCCAGGTACAAAGAAAGCGTATCTTAATATAATCTCCGCTATAAGCTGCAAGACTTATCACTTTATTTGTAAACTCGGTTGTAGCTGTGTGGTTATTCTGGTCGATGGTATGAATCGTGCTAAAAGTTGCACCGTCATCAAGCGAAACTTGTATTTCAATTTTGTCTGATGGTCCCCAGGTGGTTGCATTTAACGGAAATCCCAACGCATTGACAATCCGGTAATGAAAGCTCAGGTTGGTGCTGGCAGTCATGCTGCCAATCAATGGTGTGATGGCGTAAGCAGAACCTGATGACAGATTTTCAGCCAGCCCTTTGGTCCCTGCTGTGCCATGGCCGGTAGTCAGCGCCATATTATGCGACCAACCCGCTGCGCTTGAGCCGTTGAAATCCTGCAAATAGGGCAATGCGATAGCGGTCCGGGCACTCACTGTATCCCCGATGGAATAATCAGGAACGGCATCATACGACCAGATCTTGTAATAATAGCGTGTATTTGCACTGAGGCCGGTATGCGTGTAGCTGGTTGAACCACCATATACAAGCACGGTGCCTCCCCCCCCTATAGTGCCAGTTACAGCATAAGTCGTACCGCTCACCGGTGTTCCAAACGTTGCTGTAGTATTATAGGCCAGCATGACATTGTGGTTCAGAGAGTTCTTCAGCCAGTCAAGATCGATCTGGTTCTGGCTGATCGCTTCAGCAGTAAAATCTGTTGGATTATACAGCGGCTTCCAGGTATAAGTCAGGCCGGCAGTTGGTACAGTTGCCGGTGTGGTAATATTGAAATACATTGTACTGCTGCTGCTTGTTCCCTTGGTAGAATTGATCCAGTTTCCGCCGCCAGCGGCAATGGTCCTGTTGTGGATATTGGTGGCAATGGTATTGTCAGGTCCTCTCAGGCCGACTTGCGGATAAGTGGTATTGGTTCCCGGAGTTATCGTTCCACCATAAATAACTGAAATATAATTGTTACTGGTGTTAAGCCTTACCTGGAAACTGATCACTTCGCTGGCAATATCTTTACGCCTTACGTCTTTCCATTGAATAACAAATTCATTGCCGACCTGTTCGTACCTGACTGCAGGGGAGCCCGTCGCAGCCTGGTTGAGGTCACGGCCAAATCCGGAAATGGCTCCGTTGTATGTCGCTGAATTGCTGATAGGCGTATAATTTGTTGCAGTTGGCGCTGATCCGAAAGTAATGAATCCGTTAGCTGAAATGTAGAGGGAGGTATACACCGATCCATCGTATGTAAACGATGGAATTGTAATCTCACCGGAAACCTCATCATTAAAGGTCCCTGACCATAGTGCAGTCCCTCCTGTGATTTCAGTATAGGTCGAATTTACCTGTATGAAAAAATACTCAGCCACCTGGGCCCGGCTTACCATTGAAATTAGCAAAAGGCTAATAATCAGTTTAATAAGATTTTTCATAATGAATATTGTTTAAATTTAAATTATTTTAATATTTCCTGAAAGTGGTTTTTATTTTGAGTTGATAAATATATTAAATATTAATTAAAAAAAAATAGAATCCGTTCCTATTAATATCTTTGATTCAAAAATAAGTTTAATGGCAATTATTAATAGCCGGCAATCAACAGCCATATTTCTGCTTTTCTGCCTGCTGGCCTTTATCCTCCGCTGTTTCAGCTTTTTCCCCAGTGTGATCGACCACGATGAATCGACTTATTTAGAAATGGCCAGGATGATCCTGGCGGGAAAGATCTTATATGTCGATATGATCGACATCAAACCGCCGGGGATATTTCTCATTCTTGCAGGTTTCCAGTCTGTTTTCGGGTATTCGGTATTTGTAATTCGTTTGTTGGTTTCATTATGGATTGCGGCAACAGCTTTTTTAATTTATAAAACAGGCAACATCCTGATAAAAGACCAAAAAGCCTCCATCGCCTCAGGAATAATCTATTTATTTCTTATTTCAACCTGGTCATTCTATGGAGTTTCCATCACTCCGGAGATATTTTTCAACCTGTTTACCATATCAGCCTTATATGTGCTGCTGAAAAAGCAAAACTTAATGAATTATTTTTGGGCGGGGCTTTTAGCCGGTATGGGTTTTATGGTAAAATACCTGGTGATCTTCGATTTCGCGGCTTTTATCTTGTTTTTCATTTTTTTTCATATCGAAAATCGAAAATCGAAAATCGAAAATCGAATATTTTTATTATCACCTGCTGGCATTGGCTTCCTGATTCCTTTCCTTTTCACCAACTTCTGGTATTACTTAAACGGTCATTTCGATGCCTTTTACAACATCGTCTACCTGGCGCCGGCAAGATACCCTTCGGCATTCATTCCCTGGAAGATGTTAAAATTTGTACTCGATTTTCAATTGCGTTTTCTTCCTGTTTTCTTCTTTTTTTATTACGCTTTAATTAAGAAAAAGTTCACCGGACCGGAGATCTCCTTAACTAAAAAGCTTTGCATACTATGGTCTTTTTTTGCCCTGGCAGCCGTGCTTGTTGCAGGGAAGACATTCGGGCATTATACCATCCAGCTTATGTTGCCCATCAGCCTGATGGCCGGTATTTTCTTCCATTCGGAGAGGACTCTCCCTGTATTCCTGCAACGCACTTTCAGCATGAAAACGGGACGAATTATCCTGGTGATTCTCATCCTTTTGGTATCAATGATGAAACTTGAATATTTTTTAAGGAAAGATATTCCCCGTGAAGTTGCATCTTACCTGAAACCAAGGCTCAAAGCGGAAGATGTCATCTATACCGGAAATTATCATCACATTCTTTATTATTTATTAAAGAAAGACAGCCCGACGAAATATATTCATCGTTCATTGCTTTTAGAAGATAAGCATATTAAAGCATTGGATATTAATGTTGATGAGGAATTCAGGAATATTATGGCAAGTCGGCCGGTTTATATTATAACTGAGAAAGAATACCCGGCAGGCGTGATGAAGGATTTTATTAATGATAATTACCGGGTTGAAAAGGAATTTGATGGAGAGGTGTTTATATTCAGATTAAAAGAAGAATGGACAACCCCGCCGTAAAGCAACGGGGTATCTATTTAACCGACGGGTTAACCCGTCGGTTATAATACTATCGCCCCAAGGGGCGGGGAATTAACCCAACAAGATTAAAAGTGCTGCGATTTTTGCTGAAACGTTTGGAATTTGGAATTTATTATGTCAGATAGCACCAACATTTATCAGGTTGTACACAAACCGGCAGATAACCGCTTCGAGGTTGATCTGGGTAAGGATAAGGCCATATTGATCTATATGATTAAAGCGGGACTTCTTATTTTATTGCATACGGAGGTGCCTCCTGCTTTTAAGAGACAGGGTATTGCGGGGAAATTGGCTCTGACGGCGCTGGAATATGCAAAAAATGAAGGGCTTAAAGTGAGATCTTATTGTGCTTATACCACCCGCTATATCGACAGGCATCCGGAATACCGGGACCTTGAAGGGTGATTTGTCTTTGCTCCGAATGGGGGTTGTTGGAGTACTAACTTATCGAATATCCATTGATTTTATATTTAAAGTTTGATAAACTTTTTCCTAAAAATCGGACTATTTTCAAGGCAAGCTATTACCTGGTAAATTCCATCGGTCAAATGAACCAGATCGAGCTGAAGTTGGCTCTTACCGCTTACTTCTTCCCTGTAAACTTCTCTTCCGGTCATATCTGAAATTATAACCGCTGTTACGTTGCCTGGCAGGTCTATATTTAAGAAATCTTTTGCCGGATTGGGATAAACGGAAAGGGCTTCATGCTCATTGCCGCTTTCCTCAATACCTACATTCCAGTTTTCAAATCCGCCGTTGGAAACCAGGTTATCACCGCCTGCCTGCTTGAATTGAACTTTATCTAACCATATATTAGCCGGAAGGTTAAAATGATACAAATCAGGCTGGTTATAGAATTTGACCAGGACATAGCCAACCACGGCCTGGTTGGGAACCGTTCCTTCCCGGCTGATCGTTTGCCATTCTGATGAATCGGAAGAAAACACAGGTGGCAGGCCGAAAATTTCAAAGCCGTAAGTATCATAAAAGTCAGCGTAAACCTTAACCTGGCCGGCAGTATCGTTATCAAATACATCAAAAGAAAATTCATATTCAACTCCAGGTGTAACATAAAAAACATCAGATAACAGGTACGGTACTGCGCCGCTGTTAAGCTGCAGATGGCATGATTTTATTCCTTCTGTGAAAAAGGATCCGTCAGGAACAATCGTGACATCCTCGCCCGGATTGACCTCATCGACGGTCCAGTTCAACGGGACCTGGGAAAAAGTTATAACGGAAGGAAATGTCAGTAAAAGTGAAATAGCCAGGGTTTTAAGGAATTGTTTCATCAAAGCAGGATTTGATTTCTTTTGTAAAATTAACATAAAACAAACTTCTTTCTTTCATTTGAATTCTGAATTCTGTATTCTGAATTCTGTATTCTGACTTCTGACTTTTGACTTCTTTTTCCTATCTTCGCAGAAACTCTGCACTTATGCTCGTCATCGGTATTGCCGGCGGATCGGGATCGGGAAAAACAACCGTAGTCAACAAGATCATCCAGGGGCTTCCGTCTTTTTCCGTTTCCATTATCTCCCAGGATGCTTATTACTGGGACAATGGCCACCTGTCGCCACATGAAAAGAAAATGATCAACTTCGACCATCCCGACTCCATCGAGTGGGAGCTTCTCATTCATGATCTAGATCGCCTTATCGCCGGTTATCCGATTGAAATGCCGGTTTATTCCTATGTTTCCTGCGCCCGTTCAAAGGAAACCATCAGCGTCATGCCAAAACGGGTGATCATTGTAGAGGGTATCCTCATTCTGACCAATGAGCAGCTGCGAAATCGCTTCAACGTGAAGTTATTTGTCGATGCCGATGCCGACGACCGGCTGATGCGCATTATCCAGCGCGATATCCTGGAACGGGGCCGTTCGGTAGACACAGTCCTCACTCATTATGAGACTTTCGTCAAGCCCATGCACCTGCAGTTCATCGAGCCTTCCAAGCGGTATGCCGATTTGATAATCCCGCAGGGAGGGGAAAATGAAGTGGCGATCGAGTTGCTGAGTTCGCGGATCAACTGGAAGTTCAACCAGGAAAGATGAAGCAGGTTTAACATTAAATAGAAATGATCATTATCGGCAATACTTCCATCTCCGATGACCTTTACCTCGTCCGCTTCTGCTGCAATCTCGAACGCTGCCTTGGCGCCTGCTGCGTGGCTGGCGATGCCGGTGCTCCATTGGAGGAAGCAGAAATCTCCATCCTCGAAGACGAAATAGAACATTTAAAACCTTTTATGACCGATAGAGGGATTGATACTATCGAGCAATTCGGTGTCTTTGATTATGATATGCATGGGACTTATGTTACACCGCTTGTGAATGACGGGGAATGCGCTTTTACCAATTTTAAGGACGGAATAGCTTATTGCGCCATCGAAAAGGCTTATTCAGATGGAAAGACTAAATTTCAAAAGCCTGTCTCCTGCCATCTCTACCCGGTTAGAATTACTAAATATGAGAATTTCGATGCGGTCAATTACCAGAAGTGGAATATATGCAAACCCGCATTGAAGTTGGGGAATAAAGAAGGAGTCCCGCTGTACAAATTTTTAAAGACTGCCCTGATCAGGAAATACGGGATGAAATGGTACGAAGAGCTTGAAAAAGAAATTGAGCTCAGATTGTGCAAAATAGAATCTTGATTCTGCAAACTCAATAATATTCGTAAATAATAATTTATCTTAATAAGACGAAAATAAAGCCGTATCTTGTCGGAAATCTATAAAATTTTGGCAAATCATTCATTTAAGATCCCCGATTCAAAACTATTAACAGGGTCAACAACTGATAAATATCCTGTTATACTTGATGGCGGCAGAACGATCATCTACATTTCAGATAAAAGCAGGGAAGCAGAGATAAGGGAAAGGTATGAACTGAGAAGGCGTACTTAGAGACACCCTCGGGTATCCGAAAATGGAGACCCCAAGGGTGTTCGAAAATGGAGACCCCAAGGGTCAATTCACGACAACAATCCTTCCGGTATGTTGCTTTCCGGCATTCAGCCTGTAAAAGTATACCCCGCCGCTAATCGTGTTTTGATTATCGTCAGTGCCATCCCAAACAATATTGAATTTACCTTTATTTTTTGTGGTGTTCTTAATGAGCGTTTTTACCTTTTCTCCATTAATATTGTAAATCTCAAGACTTACCATGGCTTTTTCAACAAGCTGAAAGGATATAGTAGTTGCATGAGTAAATGGATTCGGGAAAACTGAAACCGGAAAACCTGAAGATGGTTGCCCTGGTTCATCGATCCCGATTCCGGTGTCTACAGTTAAACTAACCGGAATCAGGGTTTGGTCGAAGGTATTGTCTGTTACAATAATGGAGCAGATATAATCACCTTCTATCAAACCGGCACTATTAAAAGTTAGTACAAGGTTGTCCTGTCCGCCAAAAGTAAGGCTTCCGCTTGCCGGGCTGATGGAAAGCCAGCTGATCTGGTCTAAAGGGTTTCCAAAAGAGACTTCAGTGATTTCAACAGAATATTCTAACAGGCCTCCGCCAATATTTGCGATCAGGAGCGTATCCAATTCCATTTGATCAGGGGGCATCGTTATTGCAAACGATTCAGGAGTTGAATAGAGCTGTGGCAAGCCATTGTCGAAAGCCGGAAACACAATGTAATCGATCCAGGCACAGTCGGACCCGCTGTTTACAGAATAGTCTTTGTGATAAACCCAGCGGAGTGTATGTAAACCGGCACTGATTGGATAAACTTCCTGACTCCAGGGAACCTCGCTGTCCCACCTTCCTTTTTCGTCATCATCCACTCTAAACGCCAGGTAATCATAACCTATACCATTCGGATCATCTTCGCATGACACTTTTTTATAAAAACTGATCTCCCCATCGAATAAGACATTAAGTACAAGTGTAAGTACCGATTCTTCCTCATCATCAATACTTCCTGAGCGTGTACTGAATTCTCCTTCATATACTTCACCATTATCAATATACCAATTTGCATTACCTTCAAACCCCCATGGGTATTTCGAAAAATCACCGGTTTCATAATCCTCGGCTATCAAGCCAATCACCAGGCCAATATTTTCGGTTGTTGCATAACCGTCTGCTGCAGTAATATCGAAGGATATCATGATAATATGCCCTGGTGGAGCGGTTTCATCAACTGTAATATCAAATGTAATATCCTCACTGGAAGCAGGATCGAGCACATCAATATAGGCCGTTGTATTGTTGAGGCTTACAAATGGATCATTAGTGGAAATACCTATATTAACTGTATTAGTGGATAAACTTCCGTTATTCATTACCGGCACCTCTATCAGGGCAGTTTCGCCCGGATCGAGGTATCCGTTGCCACCATCGTTGACAACTGCAAAACCTGGCTCAACCACAGGAGCATAAGCTCTTAATTTTATCGTACCTTCCCACAAATCTGTATTAGAAGTGGTCAACGTTGCCAGGTTTATATGGTAATTGTCGGGGACATTTGTTGCAACATCAAAAGAAAACGCATCTGCAATTAAAGTGCTGTCGCCGGGAGGAATCGTTCCAAAAAATTCAGTACTATCGGTTAAGCTGATATATTGCCCGTTAAAAGAAATAGTTATGTCTAGATCTTCGACAGCAATATCCGTCGTATTTTTTAGCTGGACATCCAGGCTCACAGTTTCACCAAATTGGATGACCTCGTCATCGCCTGCATGTACCGTATAAGTGATTACAATATCCAGGGGCACCACCGGATGTATATCGGATTCCCAAAGACCGCGGCCATAAGTGCCGGCCCTTATTTTCCCGGATTCGTATTGAATCTCCATTTCATTGATAATAACATTAGGCAAACTCTCACTGAACGGTTCCCATTCGTCGAGTGTATTATCCCTGTAATAAATGCCCACATCCATTCCGACATAGATTCCGATATGTTCATCGTTATTGAAAATCACACAATTTGCTGGAATATTAGGGAGATTAGCTGAATAATTTTCCCAGGTATCACCCGCATCGTAAGAAATATAAACTTTATCACCTTCATCAAAACCAGAAAGGCTGACAGCCACTGTTTCCGGGTCGAGCGGATGAACAGCTATATAGGTTATAAACAGGTCTGGAAGTCCGCTTGTTATATTTTCCCAGGTTGTACCTCCATCAGTAGTCCTGTAAATGGCTTCAGATTTCGACACGTATAAATAATTGGGATCTGACTCAGAGATATACATATTCCTGATATTCCCGCTCCCAAGATTTGATATTGTCGTCCAGCTGTTCATGCCATTGGTGGTTTTACGCACATTAGTCGTTCCAACATATAAAGTCATGGGATCGACAGGATGCATCACAAAAGGAGTAACCCATGCGCCTCCGCCAGGTTGCGTTATCCCCACATTTCCTCCGTTTCCGCCATTGTTTGATTTATAAAAATTTCCGTTTTGAGAGGTGCCGTAAACGATATTTTCGTTGGTATGGTCGATAGCAGCTTCCATTCCATCTGCGCCCAGCCATTCATGCCAATGATCATCAGTATAAACACTTGTTCCATTATCCTGTGATCCGCCCATAAGCTTATACGGATTGGTTTTGCTGCCTGCGATGCGGTAAAACTGTCTGATGGCAATTCCTACGGTTAAATCGGTCCAGTTGGATCCGTTATCGGTTGATTTACTGATGAGGCCATCGCTACCTATATAAAGCGTCCCGCCATAAAAAACCAATTCGTGAATATCGCAATGGGTATATCCTAATGAATTGCCCCATGTCCAATCGGTGGTTTGTGTCCAGGATTGTCCGCCATTGAGCGACCTGTAAGTGTTGATCTCCCCAATATGAACTTCCTCGGCATTTATATGAGAAGCCGCCATAGCAAGATCGTACCAGCCCTGACTTCCCTCGGTGGGTGAAGTGGACCGTTGAGTAAATGTACTACCGCTGTTTTCCGAACGGTAAATCCCGTTCTCGTAAGAGAAATAGTAAACATATTCGGGGTTAGCTTGGGTAACTGCAATTTGTACCCTGTTGTTATTTGGAACCCCTGAAATCTGGGTAAAACTTTCACCCCCATTTGTCGATTTGAAAAAGCTCTGCGTCACGGCATAAACCGTATTTGGATCATAGGGTTTAAACTCCATATCATCTATATCCCCTGATTGAACCAGGTACCAGTTAGTGCCCGCATCAACAGTTTTATAAACCCCATTTGTCGTGGCAGCAAACAAAATATCAGGATTGGCGGGATTGATAAGCAGTTTGGCGATGGTCCTGTTCTGGGTAATTTCCCAATCCAGGCCGGTCAGTTCCCAGGTATAGCCTGCGTCAACAGATTTCAACACGCCGATGCTGTAATTATCGTTTGCGTCACGGTCGCCGGTTCCTATGTAAATGATATCAGGGTTGGCCGGATGAATAGCAATAGCCGAAACACCCAAAACCGGCAACTGATCGGTCAATACTTCCCAGTTTTCACCCTCATCCGTAGTTTTCCACAATCCACCGGAAGGGGCTCCAATATAAATAGTCAGCGAATCGAAGGGATCGCGGGCTATCACATTGATCCTGCCCAGGCCCGGGTTCCAGTGACCGGTAATGTCTGTCCAGTTATCAGGGCCAAGCGGTTCCCAGTTGCTTCTGCCCGGGTTCCTATCCTGAGGATATTTTTCACGGAATTTCATCATCTCATTCCAAACCTGGGCATGGTTTATGCGATTACCGGTCGGATAGACCCGCTGCTCCATAAAATATTCCCAGCGCTTGAATTGTTTCCAGCCACTTCCCTTCCCCGTAAACCGGTCGGTGAAGTATTCATTAAAAGCCTTCTGTACCTCATAAAAATTAACCGAATGGTCTGTCATCATTTCGACCCAGTAAGGGTACTCAGCGTAACCAGTTTCAGGAACCTGTTTCTGATCGCTCTGATTTGTCTGCGCTTGAAAGTTGCTTGAAAGAGCAATTACAAAGAATACCAAAATGAATAATTTCTTTTTTTTCATAATAAGTGTATTGATAATTCAGCCTGAATTGAACTTTCAAATGTAATAAAAATTAGCATGACGATAATCAGGCGGGACATAGAACGTACGCCTAAATATATTTTTCCATCAAAATTGCGCTTTTCCGAGCAGACTAATTATTTGAGTTCGAAAATCATCGAATTCTATCAATTCTTTGATCATTTTGGGTTAATTCCCCACCTCTTGGGGCGAAAGTATTAAAAGAGGCTGTCTTAAAAGGCGGAACGGCTTCTTTTTTATTTGTTCCGACGGGTAAATCCGTCGGTTCACAAACTACAAGCTGTTAGCAATTTGAAAGAAAAGGCTTTTGATACAGCCTTTTATATAGATACCCCGCTGCTTGCGGCGGGGTGGTTCATTTGTGTGTCAAAATGCGAAAATGGCTCACAGGGAAGGACAAGTGTGGGTTTAATGATTGGTCGGTTGGACGATTTGTTGATTTGTCGACTTTTTCTAAAAAGCGGCAGTAAAATGGAAATACTGCCGGAATTTAGTAGTTTGTTTTTCATTTAGTTTGATGGCTTTAGGGGCAGGGGTGGGATTTAGACAGTTTCGGTTTTGTTGAGAACATTTATTTTAATCAGAAAGATTTACAAGCATAAGAGCCTGGTACCAATAATAAAAAGCCTCCATATCTGTTCTTTTTAAACGGTTGAGAAAGTTGAAGCTAACATTTTTTATCTCGGCATCATTCAGTTCCCTGCTTTGTTCATATCGTTTAAACCCGTTAAAGTTTTCCGTTCTGAGTATTGACGCTAACCAAGCCGTTTTTCCTGCGGCGCGAACGGCATCTTCAATCCTGAAGCTGCCGGCTATAAGAAATTGATTAAAAGCAGTAATACCTTGTTGCAGTTCCTGAAAATATTTTTTATACGTTTCTGCATCATTGCGATCACGCCTTGCAATAATCAATGAAGTTTGAAAAATGTCCTCAAATACCTGGTCCATGCTTAAAGACACTCCTCTGTATTGCATCTGATTCTCAGCAACTAGCCTGAATGATTGAAAAACAGTTAATATATCTTTAGAATGATCTAACAATATAGCAATATCAAAAAGTTGTTTGATTATTTCGGTTGCCATGCTTCTTTCATGACGGTAATAAGGAACACCTATGGTAATTGGTGCAAATGCCGTAAGCTTATCCCCAAGGATTGAATCAATATCGGGAATTTTAATACTACGATATGGCTCAGTTGTATTGATCCATTGCGATGTGATCACGCGTTCAGTAATTACCGGGTAAGGACTTTCTTCGAATAGTACATCAAGAGTTATGGAAGCAATTGGATTTAAAGAAGAATTATAAAAAACGTCATAATGTGATTTAGGAATTTTTTCATTCCGGATTCTTTCCTGATCTAATTTGAATGAGGTAAAAGGCTTTCCATTCACAATATCTTTAAGTGCTTTTTCCAGTTCTTCTGTGGGTTGGGTGGTTATGATGTCTATATCAATGGAAAATCGTTGATATCGATCAAGAAGTAGTATCAGCGATGAGCCTCCTTTAAAAATAAAATCAAAACCGGTTTCCGAAAGTTTTTCCAACAATCCAAGTGCATGGATCATTTTTTCGACAACAGGTGGATTTATTCTGCGGTATTCAGGAGTACTTCGGAAGTGATTAATCCAATCCTCTGTATATGAATCTTGTAAGATCATGAAAACAGCTCTTTATTTGCATATTCAATCTGGCTTTTCAAATAGTGTACAATTTTCTCTTTTTGTTTTCTTCTTTCGGCATAGTTGAGCAATTTCGAATAATTGATATGGAAAGACCGGAAAGTGTTGTTAAAAATGTTTCTCAGTTCATTGCCCTGGTAGAAAAAGAAAATATCTGAATCACAGAATACATCGACAAGAATCTTTTCGATAGAAGCTATGTTCATTTTGTCAGATTGAATAATCGGCGAACGGGTTGTGATTAATTTGACAACTAAAGGATCCTGACTTTCAGCCATATATTTTTCTGCAAGGTTTTGATCCGGTTTCAAAAAAACATTGATATTATTTTCTTTAAATAGGAAGAATGTTGGTTCGAGTAGATCTTTCTCAGTTTCAAAGACATAGATGAATTGGAATGGTTGAAGGTTCATAAATTGATGAAGCCATTGGGTTGTCCATAGACAATAATGGATGTCATGATATCTGCCGGCATACAGTTTATGTATCTTTTTCATGAATTTATCCGGAACAGGGCGAAACAAGGATTTGGTTTCAACAGTATAAACACCTCTTTTCAGCGTTGCGATTAATCCTTTCTCATTAAATCTAAATACTATTTTACGAACATTAACATCACTGATTTCGGGATGACTTGTTCTAAAATAAGATTTAATATCTTCTAGAGTAACTGTATCAACTCCTCTGAAATGTTCCTGAAATGCCTTTGCTTTATTCTTATTCATTAAAGTAAAATAATGACCTTTGCAAAGGTAAGGAACAATTGCCACATTATATAATAAAGTGGCAATTGTTCTAAAATATTTTTCCCTAATGCATTAAACTCTATCGCTAACTATACCATTAGCTCTGTCAATAATCCTGTCACCAGGTCAATCTCTTCTTAAATTTTAAATCCGGTCAAAACCTCCAATGAAAATTCTTTCATTTTGTAAATTGTATAAAAACCTGTAATTTTACGAGGATAATAAAAATTCAATTAAAATGAATTAAGATGGCAAAAGAAATTTTAAATCGGCTACATCCAATGATTAAATTCATCTGTAATGGAAATATTCTATGGGAATTTTTTGAAGCAAGATTACTTACTGAAATTATCAAACCCATTAATTTCTTTAGATTTGAATCAGGTTCAAAAATAACAATTGAAGATATTAATTACGAGGTAGATAAAGTAATTATTGAGTACACGACAAATATGCATGGAGATTACGGGACTGCTTTCAACCTTATTGGAGAAGATGATGATTTTAATACAGTGATTATCATAGAGTTAAAACAGGCGATTATTAAATAATCCTAAAATTGGTTTGTAGTGTTCGATTAAGGTCTCATTCATTAAACATTGATATTCTCACTTAAACGATTTTATTATTTCACTTTTTTTGAATTTCAATTATCCCCTCGGCTGTATTAATTTTATATGTGCCAATTTTTGAGATTACATTTTGTCCAAGTATAGGGTCAGCCATTATATTTTCCAAAATAACTGTCTTCACATTTTTAAGAGTTATATCACCTAATGTGAGTTCTTTAAGGAAGAAATACTTGCATTCAATTATAGAGCCATTCGCTAAAGTATATGTTTCTTTTCCAATTATATCAGTTTCTTTAAGGGTCTCTGAACGAAATAGTGTCATTACAATGTCAGATGGTAGTGCGACATCCGAAGCCCCAGTATCGAAGAGCAAAAATGTTTTGACAGAACCATTTAATATTGCAGGTATTTTCCATACACCAGAAGCTGATTTATTCATCTTTATAATAAATTTATCACTCGCACTAATTACTTCACCTGCTGTGTGAACGATAGTTGTGGGCGAATTACTATCCAATATCCTGTCATTGAATTGGCTCATTATTTTATATCCCAATTCCTCACTAATATTAATGCTATATAAATTATTACTATATTGATCATTAAATTTGATTGATTTAATTCGCGTTGATTTAATTTTCTGAATATTATAATCAGAAAGTTTAAAGAAATAATAATCTGAAGATTTAATACTATATTTAATTTCAAGAATAGAAGAATTCTCAAAAACCAAATAATTATTTCCAATAAAAAAATACAATGATATATTAGGTGGACTTTTAAAAACTAAGTATTTCTCATATAAATCTTTTGTATAGTAAATAGTTAGATTAATAGTTCTCACTCCCCCTAATATTTCTGATAGATTAGACTCTGACCGATTAGCCCCTATTAATGTAAGACTATATAGTTTGTTATCTATTATCAATTCTTCCTGAGCAGAAAGTTTCAAATGAAAGAATGGTAAAAGAAGTACCACTATTAAACTGATAATCAGTCTTTTGTTAGTAATTATTATCATAATACAATAATTTAATCGTCTTGTGAAACGAACACGCAAATCTTTAGGTTTCTTAGCATTGTCGCTATCAAGTATTAAATTTCGTGTATTTTGACAATGATAATTAATATAGTAAAGATATGAGTATTTTTAAAGTTTCTCAAAATAATTTGACGGGAATGAATTTTATTATAATTTTAAGAAAAGCTGGCCAAAGATGCTAACTTTGCATTGCTCAATTATCAGTAAATAAAATGATAATTAGAGCATTGTATATAAGATAATTTAAAAATCTCACTTTAAAAACTGTGTTTTGGAATTAAGTAATGGATGGCAAACAACTTGCAATAGATTTGTTGCCTATTTAGATATTATGGGATTTAAAGAAATGGTCGCTAGCAACGAACATTCAACAATTTATAATAGGATGTTTGAATTATCGAAATTAGTATTTAATGTTAACAATCCTTTAGAAAGCGAAAAGTATAAGAATAAAAGTGTTTATACAATAAATTTTTCAGATTCGATATTCGTTTTTTCAAATGATGACACTCATGATGCTTTTGAGTTATTTTTAATGAGCACGTCATATATTTTTGGTGGTTGTATTGAAAAATCATTTGCGATAAAAGGTGGTTTAGCTTATGGAACAATAAGCGTAAATAAAATCAGCCAAATTTTCTTTGGTCAACCTATTATTGATGCTTTTTTATTACAAGATGAATTGAACTATTACGGAATCATAGGCCATCATTCATTGGAGCGATATTATTTAGACCTGATAAATAACAAGGTAGCTAATGATTTATTATTCAATATCAAAACACCTCTAAAAACAGGATTTGTAGAGCATTTAAATTTAGATTGGTCCTATGGTTATAATTTTGTGACAAAAGGCAAAGAACCAAAATTTAGTATCTTCGAAAAAATTGATTCTTTTAAAAAGCAAACATCTGGTGGAACCAGAAAATATATTGATAATACAAAAGATGTTTATCTTCAACGATTACAAACCAAGTAAAATATGCATAACTTATTAGATTCATGTTGATTATGAATTAGTGATATTGCAATCTACCGGTTTCTATTCAAATTCGATTAAGCAAACCGACTTAACTCAACCGTCCACCTGTCACCTGCCAACTGTCCAACTTTTTTTTATTCCGAAATTCAGGAAATCTTCGTAAACTTGCAGCCGATTTCAAAACAACCGGTACATCCACTTGATCAGCATGCAGGAACGTATTGTAAAATCAGCAGTTTTACGACTTTTTATACTTACTTTTTTCGTTTTTTCCTGTGGAATTACTTCTGCCAGGGCTGAAGAGCAACATGGTAAAACAACTGGCCATGAACCAATACCTAATACCCAATACCCAATTCCCAATAACCACGAACAAGCTGAAAGCTTCAATGCCGGCAAAATGATCATCGAACATATCGTTGATTCTTATGAATGGCATATCATGACTGTCGGTCATACGCACATTTCTTTGCCGTTGCCGGTCATTCTATTCTATGACGGCAATCTGACGGTTTTCATGTCATCTGAATTCCATCACGGTCATGATGCATACAAAGGTTTTAAGATCGAGGACGAAGGGGCTAAAAAGGGAAAGATCGTAAGGGTGAAAGAAGGAACGATGGAAGCCGACCCGGATGCAGGACGTCTCATCGACCTATCCATTACAAAAATTGTTCTGGCTATTTTTGTCAGCGCCGCCCTGCTGCTGATTATCTTCATATCTGTTGCAAAATCATACCGGAAAAACGCGGGGAAATCTCCCAAAGGCTTACAATCCCTGCTGGAACCCGTCATCATTTTTGTTCGGGATGATATAGCCAAAGCAGCCATCGGCGAAAAGAAATACGAAAAGTACCTGCCTTACCTGTTAACGGTCTTCTTCTTCATCTTCCTGAACAACCTCATTGGCCTGATCCCGATATTTCCTTTCGGGGCAAATGTAACGGGCAACCTGGCAGTTACCGGTATTATGGCTTTATTCACTTTCATGATCACAACATTCAGTGCAAATAAGAATTACTGGAAACATATTTACAATGCGCCGGGTGTGCCCTGGTGGCTGAAATTTCCTCTCCCGCTCATGCCTATTGTTGAGATAATGGGAGTTTTCACCAAGCCGTTCGTCCTCATGGTGCGTCTCTTTGCGAACATCAGCGCAGGGCATATTATCATACTCGGTTTCATGAGCCTGATCTTTATTTTCGGCAATATCAAAGGCATGCTGGGTGTTGCCGTTACGCCGTTATCCGTTGCCTTCGGCGTATTCATGGGATTCCTGGAATTGCTGGTTGCTTTCATCCAGGCTTACGTATTTACCCTCCTCTCGGCTCTTTATTTCGGGATGGCCATGGAGGAGCATGATCACGCTGAACACTAATAAGAAAATGATTTTTCACTTTATAAATTCAATTAACTATGGAACTTACAACGATTTTATTACAGGTAGCAGCAGACCTTACCCCTTTAGCCAAGATGGGAGCCGGAATCGGCGCCGGCATCGCGGCCATCGGGGCGGGCATCGGCATCGGACAGATCGGTAAAGGCGCGGTGGAATCCATCGCCCGGCAACCAGAAGCAGTTGGTGATATTCGTACGAATATGATCATTGCTGCCGCACTTATTGAAGGGGTTGCTTTCTTTGCCATCGTTATCAGTATGCTGGCCTTGTTTGTCTAAGAAAGTTCATTTGTCGCGAAACATCCCGGCGGTTGGCCGGGATGCCAGCGGCCTTGTTAATTCATCAAATCATTAAAACATGGAACTGATTCAACCGGGATTAGGACTTATTTTCTGGATGACCCTGTCGTTTGCAGCAGTGTTGTTCCTTCTTGGCAAATATGCCTGGAAACCGATCATGAAAATGCTGAAAGAACGCGAGGAATCGATCGATCAGGCGTTGCATGCAGCCGACAGAGCCAGGGAGGAAATGAAAAACCTGGTGAACGATAATGAAAAGCTCCTCGCCGAAGCTAAAAATGACAGGGACGCTATCTTAAGCGAAGCAAGGAAAATCCGCGAGAAGATTATCGATGAGGCCCGCACCAAAGCCAACGAAGAAGGCCAGCGCATTGTCGAAAGTGCACTGGAAAGAATCGAAAATGAGAAAATGGCGGCTATTACGGAACTGAAAAACCAGATCGCCCTGCTTTCCATTGAGATCGCTGAAAAGCTGGTCAGGGAAGAACTTTCACACGATAAGAAGCAGGAAGATCTGATTAAAAAGATGCTTGATGATGTCCAGGCCAATTAATTGAACCACCTATGCTCGACTCCATCATAGCAGAAAGATTCGCCAAATCATTGTTCGAACTTGCCCTCGAAACCGGAAAGCTCGAGCAGATCAGGAAAGATGTGGACCTCTTTCTCGATGTCTGCATTAATAACAGGGATTTCAGGCAAATGCTGATCAGTCCGGTCATCCGGCCGGATAAAAAAATTGCCGTAATGGATGCCTTATTCACCGGTAAAATTGAAGATTTATCAAGAAAATTCTACCAGCTGCTCTGTCACAAACGAAGGGAAAAGTATCTGGAGGGCATGGCCAGGCAGTTTATAACTAAGTATAAAAAACATCATCATATTAATGTTATCGAGATCAGGTCAGCCGTTCCACTTAACAAGGAACTCAAGGAAAAGATCGTGGCCATCATTGAGACAAAATCAAAAGGAACCGTGGAGCTGATCGAGATCATCGACAGGAGCCTTATCGGGGGTTTTATCGTTTCCGATGAAGGTAGGAGATATGATGCGAGCCTCACCACGACGATAAAGAAATTAAAGAAAGAATTCGAAGAAAATTTATATATCAGGGAATTATAGACAAAGTCATCTGACATGGCACAAATTAAACCCGCTGAAGTATCTGCAATCCTGCGCCAGCAACTGGCCGGATTTAAAGACGAGAAAGCGTTAGAAGAAGTTGGTTCGATCCTGGCCGTAGGCGACGGCATCGCGTTGGTTTATGGGCTCAGCAATGCCCAGGCCGGTGAACTGGTTAATTTCGAAAAGACGGGCGTCAAAGGAATTGTGTTGAACCTGGAAGTCGATAATGTGGGCGTGGTACTCCTCGGATCATCCAATAACCTTAATGAAGGCGATAAGGTTACCCGCACCGGGCGTATTTCCTCCATTGATGTAGGTGAAGGCCTGCTTGGAAGGGTTATCAATACCATCGGCGAACCGATCGACGGAAAGGGGGAGATCAAAGGTAAAAGATACGAAATGCCGATGGAGCGCAAAGCTCCGGGCGTCATCTTCCGCCAGCCGGTGAACGAACCGCTGCAGACCGGCATCAAACCGATCGATGCCATGATCCCGATCGGCCGCGGACAGCGTGAACTAATCATCGGCGACCGCCAGACGGGAAAAACAG
>Ga0247841_10000585_pt1 | contig 92892 bp, 70 predicted proteins | sample LaCruzMarch2015__2_FD_192410 | JGI IMG/M metagenome (GOLD analysis project Ga0247841, IMG submission 192410) | Freshwater microbial communities from meromictic Lake La Cruz, Castile-La Mancha, Spain - LaCruzMarch2015_18m | ecosystem: Environmental > Aquatic > Freshwater > Lake | place: Spain...
GTTTGGTTGAAGCGACTGTATGCACGATCGGTGGCGCTCTTCAGCTGGTTACCTTCCCGATCCCTGCAGATCTTCCGCTCCCGAACAACGGTGTGGATCTCAGCGGCGCAGCAAAGAAGTAAACAAGGTTTTAGCTTTTCAAAAGCACCGGGCCTCAAAGCCCGGTGCTTTTTTTTAACTCCTCCCGGTTCCAATCAAAAAACGCATCGACCCAATTCTTCTCAGCCTTTTTCGATGCCTTTCTCAGATAATTCTTTTGGGAGGGTTTCACGCGCGTTCTGGGGTTGATGGCCCAACCGTGACGGGGTTTCGGCGTTTTGAAGGATTTTTTCTTTCTCTCCATTTTTACCCTCTCTTCGGATGACGGAGGAAGGTCATGGACGGAGCATAGCCTTAAATCTGGTTTTTCGTAATGTGCCCTCCGCCTGTCTTCTTCCCCTAGCCGAGCTTTTTGAACGGTTTCAGGGCAGCAAGCATTTTCGTATGGATCAAACCATTCGTGGCGAGGTTCTGCAATCCTAAAAGGGTCAAGGGGGTTCCTGAGAAATCCGTGAGCTTTCCGCCCGCCTCCTCGACGATCATCATTCCGCCCGCTTTGTCCCACGGGGAGAGCTTCATTTCATAATAACCGTCAAAACGGCCGCAGGCCACATAGCAGAGATCGATCGCGGCCGACCCTCCGCGGCGTATACCCTGGATCTGAGTGAGGAAGACGCGGAGCATGTCGAGATAATCATCCGGGTTCTTGTTGCGGTCATAGGGGAAGCCGGTCGCGAGGAGAGAGTCCGAGAGCGTTTTCACCTTTGAAACATGAATACGCTTCCCGTTCAAGGTCGCGCCTTGGCCGCGTTCCGCAAAGAAAAGTTCCTTACGGAAAGGATCGAACACGCCGCCCATTTCAAGCCGCCCATCTTTTTCGAAGGCGATTGAGACCGAGACGATAGGGAAGCCGTGCGCGAAGTTCGTCGTTCCATCGATGGGGTCGATAATCCAGCGACATTCAGAGCCCAGGACGGCCGGGGATTCCTCGGCCAGGATCGAATGACCGGGGAAGCGCTTCAGGATGAGCTCGACAACCGCCTTTTCGGAGGCCTTGTCGATCTCGGTCACGAGGTTGAATGTGCCCTTTTTCGTGATCTTCTGTTCTTTACCGAAGTTCGCCCGGATGATCTTTCCGGCCCTGGTCAGGGCTTCCAAGAGCGTTCTTTTAATTTTGGTGTTCTTCATATAAAATACGAGTCCTTTTGATGAACCGGGTTGCGGGGACAGGGCATTCTATCGGAACTGCTTCCTAGCCGCAACTCATTGAGATATTTAAAGATGTTTCATCCGCTTTTTCCGCTTTCGGACGGGATCCCGCCATTGGCGGCGGGGCGGGGATGACAGGAAAAGGAGAAAAATGAAATCTTATCGCGTCACACTGATTCCCGGCGACGGCGTCGGGCCTGAACTGGCAGAGGCAACGAAGGCATGTCTCGAGGCGACAGGCGTTCAATTTGATTGGGACATTCAGACCGCGGGGATGGATGTGATGGCGAGTGAAGGAACGCCGCTCCCGGAGCGCGTGTTGGAATCTATTCGCAAAAATAAAGTCGCGATCAAATCCCCGCTAACGACTCCCGTCGGCACAGGATTCCGTTCCGTGAATGTGGCGCTTCGTAAGGAGCTCGATCTTTACGCTTGCCTCCGGCCCTGCAAATCCTACGAGGGGGTCCGTTCCCGTTACAAGAATATCAATCTTGTCATTGTGCGTGAGAACACGGAAGACCTCTATGCCGGTATTGAATTTCAGAAAGGGACTCCCGAGGCGACGGAATTGATCGCTGATATTGAAAAACTTTCCGAGAGAAAAATCCGCCCGGATTCCGGCGTAAGTATCAAGCCGATTTCTGTGACTGGGAGTGAGCGCATTGTAAAATTTGCGTTTGATTATGCCAGGCAGTATAAACGTAAAAAAGTCACAGCCATTCACAAAGCCAACATCATGAAATTCTCGGACGGGCTTTTCCTCGAGGTTGCGCGCGAAGTAGCAAAAAAATATCCTGATATCCAGTTCGAGGACCGGATCGTAGATAATATGTGCATGCAGCTTGTGCAAAAACCCGAGCTTTATGACGTGCTGGTCCTTCCGAACCTCTATGGTGATATTCTCTCGGATCTTTGCGCGGGGCTCGTCGGCGGGTTGGGCGTGGCCCCCGGTGCCAATATCGGAACGAACGGTGCTCTTTTCGAGGCAACCCATGGTTCCGCGCCAAAGTATAAGGGTCTCAATAAAGTAAATCCTGTCGCAATGATCCTCTCCGGCGTTCTGATGCTCCAACATATCGGAGAGACTGAGGCTGCAAATCGTTTGGAAAAAGCCGTGGCTGATGTGATCCGCGAAGGTAAGGACGTGACTTACGATCTGAAAGAAGATCGTAACGATCCCACGGCGGTTGGTACGCGCGAAATGGGACAAGCCATCGTCAAAAAAATGAAGCGGTAAAAAAAGAGGTTTTTACGTGAGTCTTTTGAATAGTTTCGGAAGTAAGGTGACGCTCAAGATCGCAGGCAAGGACTACACGATCTACCGCCTGCGCGCGCTTCAGGAATGCGGCGTTGCCAAGGTCTTGCGCCTGCCTTATTGCATTCGCGTACTTCTTGAAAATCTGCTTCGCAATGAAGACGGCAAGAATGTTACGCGGAAGGATATCGAGCGCCTTGCGACCTGGGATCCGACGCGCAAGGGCGAACATGAGATTGCTTTTACACCTGCCCGCGTTTTGTTGCAGGATTTTACAGGTGTCCCGGCGGTCGTGGACCTCGCAGCCATGCGCGAAGCGATGGTCAAAATGGGCGGAGATCCCAAAAAGATCAACCCGCTTCAACCTGTGGACCTTGTGATCGACCATTCCATCCAGACGGATTTTTACGGCACTCCCGAGGCGTTCGGGAAAAACATCGCCAAAGAATTCGAACGCAACCGGGAACGTTACCAATTCCTGAAATGGGGCCAGCAGGCTTTCCATAATTTCCGCGTCGTACCTCCCGCGACCGGCATTATTCACCAGGTGAATCTTGAATATCTTTCCCCCGTGATCTTCGCGAGAAAAGAAGCTGGGAAGACCTTTCTTTATCCGGATACGCTGGTTGGCACTGATTCGCATACCACCATGATCAACGGTCTTGGCGTGCTCGGCTGGGGCGTAGGAGGGATCGAAGCGGAGGCCGCGATGCTGGGACAGCCGATCTCGATGTTGATTCCCGAAGTGGTGGGTTTTAAATTTTCCGGGAAATTGTCGGGAGGCGTGACAGCGACCGACCTGGTACTGACCGTAACGCAAATGCTTCGCAAAAAGGGAGTAGTTGGAAAGTTCGTGGAGTTTTTCGGGCCTGGCGTTGCAGGGCTCTCGCTTGCGAACCGCGCGGTGGTCGCAAACATGGCACCCGAATACGGCGCCACTGCAGGATTCTTTCCTGTCGATGAAGAGACGCTCGATTTTCTAAGACTGACCGGACGAAGCGAGGAGCAGATCAAGCTTGCCGAGACCTATTTGAAAGCGCAGGGACTTTTCCGCGAGGGCGGGGAAGAGAAAATCGTTTATTCCGATACTTTGGGACTGGATCTTTCGAGCGTGGTCCCGAGTCTCGCCGGGCCCAAACGTCCGCAAGACCGCGTAACGCTGGGGGAAGTGGAACTTTCCTTCAAGAAAGCGCTTGTGGAGACTGTAAAAACCAAAACTGATCTAATAAAGAAAGCCCAGGTGGAGATCGACGGAGAAAAATGCGAACTCGAGCAAGGGGCGGTTGTGATCGCGTCCATTACGAGTTGTACCAACACCTCCAGCCCTTCCTTGATGTTGGCTGCCGGGATTCTCGCAAAAAAAGCACTTCAAAAAGGTCTCACCGTAAAGCCTTGGGTGAAGACGAGTCTTGCGCCGGGTTCCCAGGTCGTGACGGACTATCTCGCGGCGAGCGGGCTTCTTTCATGCTTGGAGGTGCTGAAATTCAATCTTGTAGGATACGGTTGCATGACATGTATCGGGAATTCGGGGCCGCTCCCGGAACCCGTGTCCAAAGCGATCAAGGAAAAAGATCTGGTTGTGGCGTCTGTTCTTTCCGGGAACCGGAATTTCGAAGGACGGGTGCACTCGCAGGTTCGCGCGAATTACCTCGCGTCTCCGCCGCTCGTGGTGGCCTACGCGATCGCGGGAACCGTTATGATCGATCTTGAAAAAGATCCTCTCGGGAAGGGGAAGAACGGGAAACCGGTTTATCTCCGGGATATTTGGCCGAGCTCAACCGAGATCCGGGAAGCGCTTAAAAGCGTGGATTCGGCAATGTTCCGGAAGCGTTATCTAAATGCTTTTGAGGGGAATGAAGCCTGGCGTTCCTTGAGCGCTCCTGCGGGTGATACCTTTGCTTGGGACAAAAGGTCTCTTTACGTAAAGTCCCCGCCCTATTTTAAAAAAATGCCGGTCCTGCCGCCCGATCTTAAAGATATCAAAAATGCCCGCATCTTGGCCGTACTTGGGGATTCGATCACGACCGACCATATTTCTCCGGCTGGCTCCATCGCGCCGACGAGTCCTGCCGGGAAATACCTGATCGAGCAGGGAGTTGAGCCCAGGGATTTTAACTCTTACGGCGCACGGCGCGGGAATCATGAAATCATGATGCGCGGAACGTTCGCGAATATCCGGCTAAAAAACCAGTTAGTGCCCGGCGTTGAAGGCGGGTTTACGAAATACCTGCCCGCCGTCACCGGGCAGGCCGGAAAGCCTTCCGTGATGCCGATCTTTGACGCGGCCATGAAGTACGTGGAAGAAAACCGGCCGCTTGTAATTCTTGCGGGAAAAGAATACGGCTCCGGGTCTTCGCGCGACTGGGCGGCCAAAGGCCCCGCACTTCTGGGCGTTCGCGCCGTGATCGCAGAAAGCTACGAAAGGATCCACCGCAGTAATCTGATCGGGATGGGCATCCTGCCGCTCCAGTTCTTCCAGGGTCAGAACACCGCTTCATTTAAATTAACCGGCGAAGAGATCTTCACGATCGAGGGGATCGCTAAGGGACTGAAGCCTGGGAAGATCCTTACGGTCAAGATCTCCGGCACCGGGCAAACAAAAACCCTTGAAGTTGTATGCCGCATTGATACTCCGATCGAGATCGAATACTACCGCCATGGCGGCATCCTGCAATACGTCCTCCGGCAATTATTGAAATAAAGAAAGTTTTTTACCCTTCGCCAGAAAGGCATTGTTTTTGGGAATCTCATAGAACAAAAAGAAACCCCATGCGCACCGAAGAAGATCTTTATGTGGAAACAGGGTACAAAATCTTTTATGAGGATGAGTTCTTTTTTGTAGTGGATAAACCGGCGCCGCTTCCGGTCCATTCTGTGGGACGCTTCAAGGAAAAAAACCTGCTCAGCCTTCTGATCCGGGACATGGGCTCGGGTCCGGAAGGACTCCGGATCGTGAACCGGCTCGATTCGGAGACAAGCGGGCTCGTACTTGTCGCAAGATCGAGCGAGATGGCCGGGAAGCTCGGGGTCCTTTTTGAAAAAAGGCAAGTGGTGAAAGAATATCACGCGGTGGTATTCGGAACGCCCGAAGCTCCGGAGGGAACGATCTCGATCGCGCTCGGGACCGAGATCAAGAATGGTCATCATGTCCGTGTGCCGGAGCCTGGCGGAGAGGCGGCCGAAACGCGCTATCAGGTATTAAGCCATTCGGGAAGTTTTTCCCTTCTGACGATCATGCCGCAGACAGGCCGCACGCATCAGATCCGCGCGCATCTTTCTTTTTTAGGGCACCCCATTGTAGGCGACAAGATCTATATCGATCCGCGGATCTTTGAACGTTATATTCGCGAAGGATGGCTGGAGGAAATGCGGCCCGTCGTCAAAACAAAACGTCTTCTTTTGCACGCGTCCCTGTTGGAATTTTGTCACCCCGTAACCGGAAAACTTGCTAAATTCACTTCTGGAATCCCGCCCTGTTTCGATCTATTCTTAAACGGAGAATCAGTACGGCCTGTTCCCTAAACGAAAAGCGAGGAATAATGTATGCTCAATAAATTGATCGGGTTTTTGGCAGCACGAGCGGCTAAGGAATACTCCGCGGGTTACCGGACGGTAGCAACGGTGCTTGGCGCGACGCTTTTTATCGCGGGCTGGCCGGCGCTTGTCTGGTTTTTGGGTCTCGGGGGAAATGAGGTCGTTTTTCCCTCCTTGGCCGCGCTTTTCTTGAGCATTCTTTTTTTTGTGGCCGGTATTCCGTGGTTGAGCTGGGCTGTTTTGTGGCAGCTTTGGAAGGGAAAGGGGACGCCTGTTCCTTTGGTGCCCACCAAGGAATTCCTGCCTTCCGGCCCTTATCGGTATTGTCGCAATCCCATGATGCTCGGTTTTTTTCTTTATCTGGCGGGTTGGGCCGCGCTTTTCAACCGCGCAGGTTCCTGGATCACGGCGATTATCCTGACGATCCTTTTGCTCCTTGAGATCAAATTCATCGAGGAAAAAGAACTTGAGCAACGGTTTGGCGATACCTATCGCGAGTATAAAAAAAAGACGCCATTTTTCATTCCAAAAATCCGATCACAAAAATTGTGACAAAAAAATGGAACGAGCAAAACGTGTCTTGATCGTATGGGCGGCAGCGCTGTTTTTTTCTTTTGCCGGCTTCCCCTCGGGTCTTTTGATGGCGGATGAAAACGTTCCCCCACAGCCCGAGTTTTTTTTGAACAACAAGCCTGCCGCGTTGACGGTTCAAGACTTGTCGGGTTTTGGTACCCGGCCTCTACGATTATTGCTTCAAAGAAACAACCGGGCGCACAGGGATGAACTTATTCAAGTCTATGCCCTCGGAGCGCGCGAGGGAGAAGACCTCCGGATAGTCCTGAAGACACCTTTACCGGGGATGCGCGTGACGCTTTACAAGATCCTGCACGAGCAGGACGGTTCCCGCTATTTGAGCATGCCAACCTCGGTTTATTTTGATGAGCCCGGGGAAACGATTTATCAGGAAAACGTCGGTCTTTTCCAGGAAGCCTTTTTCATCGTTACCTTTGAAAAAACAGATTCCCCCGAGGAAAAGGACATCAATGTCCGGTATTTTGAGGAGCGGGTGAGAAGGCTTGTGATCGGGGCCTATAAGACTAATTTTTTATTCTCTTCCCTGAAGATCAAAATGAAAGATTTTGCGGACCCGGACGCCAAAGCATTTTTTGAAAGAGACGCGCAGCTTCTTGTCAACCGGCTCATGGATCCTCGCCGGATATTTCTGATCCGGCTTTGGAAGGCTGGTAAATCGACATGATTTTTAATCCAGCAAGGCGCAGGACGCGTTTCGGATGCTTTTAAAATAAAACAGCAGTTCCTGTTTGTCCCGCTTTGAGTATAATAACTTCGTTTTCAGGAATTTCTTTAAAGGAGATAATAAAAAATGCCCAATAGGAAAAAGGAACCTTCAAGCGCATCAAAACTAATCAAAGGCCTTGAAGGCGTTGTTGCGGCACAAACTTCACTAAGTGATGTGGATGGTGAGAACGGACGGCTCCTGTATCGCGGCATTCCGATTGGCGAGCTAGTCGAGAAATCCCATTTTGAGGAAGTGACTTATCATCTCTGGTACGCGAAACTTCCCACCACCGTAGAACTTCAAACCTTTAAGGAAACACTTAAGGCCCAGAGGCCTTTGTCAGATCGGGCGCTTCAAATTTTAAAGCTCATTCCCACGGACACCCATCCCATGAGCGCTCTAAGGACCATGTGTTCGCTTATGGGGAGCCTGGATCCGAGGGCTCACATCGTGAATCCCGAAGAATCCCAGCGCAAGGCCTATCATCTGACAGGAGTTTTCCCGACCATTATTGCGGCTTTTTACAGACTTCGCGAAGGGAAAGAACCTATAGAACCGGATATGAGCCTCTCCCATGCGGCCAATTTCCTTTATATGATGAGCGGCAAAAAACCGACGCCGGAAATGGAAAAGGCGCTTGATGCGTATATGATCCTTTTGGCGGATCACGGACTCAATGCCTCAACTTTCGCAGCACGTGTGACGACCGGAACTCTGTCGAACCTTTATTCGGCGGTCACTTCCGCGGTCGGGACCTTGTCCGGCGAGCTCCATGGCGCGGCGAATCAATACGCAATGGAAATGATCCTCGAGATCGGAACGCCGGAAAACGCCGTCCCGTATGTGAACAAACTTCTGGATGAGAAAAGAAAGGTCATGGGCTTCGGGCACCGGATCTATAAGACCCGCGACCCGCGTGCCGAGGCATTCCGCAAGATCGCACATGACCTGTGCGTCAAAGCGGGAAAAACAGAGTGGATGGAAATCGCGGCGCGTGTCGAGAAAGTCATGATGGACCGGAAAAAAATCCCCTGTAATGTGGATTTTTTCTCAGCCCCCGTGCTTTACGTGCTCGGATTCCCATCGGATTTTTTTACGACGGTTTTTGCGGCAAGCCGCGTCGCAGGTTGGAGCGGTCATATCATCGAACAGCAATTAGACAATCGTCTTATACGGCCGCTTGCGGAATACATCGGCCCGCAGGGACAGTATTACATTCCGCATGAAGATCGTAAGTAGTTCGGGAAAGTTTTTTGTTATCACCGACAACTTGGGTAACCCATGGCTGCGAATCTTGATTACGCGTACGATCAATACCTAAAGATCCATGAGGCCCGTGCTGTTCCCGCCATCGGCCGGTTCAGAGAAAAGCTCAAAAACCCCGCGTTTGCGTACGGCCGCTTCACGGTCCCGGCTTTCTACAAGGCCTATTTTGTCACGCCCAAACAGCAGCATCTTCTGAAACGCGCCGCCTCTGCTTTTTCCCAGATCCTTAACAAGACCGCGCGTCTTTATTTTGAAGAAGCACAGATGAAGCCCCACTTTCGTCTTTCCCCTGAAGCCGAAGAGCTTGTGAAGATCGATCCGGGCTATTCGCAATATGTTGTCTTCAGCCGTTTCGATGCGCTTCTGGAAGGGGAGAGTCTGAAGCTTTTGGAATTCAATTGTGATGCCCCGGCCGGCGCCGCTTATACGGACCAGCTGGAATCCGCGTTTCTTTCCGAAGAGCTGATCTGGCCCTTTGCCGAGGAGCATCACCTGGCCGCAAGCGAGCGGGTTCAAAGCATTCTTTCAACCCTGCTGTCGGTCTACGAGGAATTTGGCGGTTATGAAACACCCCAGATCGCGATTGTGGACTGGCGGCATGCAAGAACTACCTCGGAATTCGAGTATATGAAAAGCCACTTTGAGTCCAAGGGTTATAAAACCACGATCGCCGATCCGCGCGAACTTCAGTACAAAGGCGGCAAACTTTATCACAAAGGTTTTCGTGTGCACCTGGTCTACCGGCGGGTGATTTTTGATGAGCTTCTGGAACGGCTCGATGAGGTCCAGGACCTGTTGCATGCTTATAAGGACAAGGCCGTCTGCGTGGTTAATCCTTTGCGTTCAAGGCTCGCCTCCAGCAAATCGATCTTCTCGCTTTTGACCACCCCGGAGTTCGACCGTTTTTTCACGGAGAACGAAAACGCGATGAAGCGCCAGCACCTTCCGTGGACGCGCTGTCTTTCCGACGCCGAAGATTTTTATGGCCACCGGAAGGTCTTTCTGATCGATTTTCTCAAGGATGAAAAAGATACTGTTGTCCTGAAACCCTCAGGTTCCAGCCACGGCGCTCGCCGGGTTTATATCGGACGCGAGACGCCGGACGGTGACTGGAACGCGGCGGTGGATAAAGCGCTTAAAGAAGAAGACTGGGTGATCCAGGAGCATGTTTCGGTCCCGGTGATGACCGTTCCCGAAGTTGTGAACCAGAAGTTGGACCTTATTTACAAGAAATACAATTTCAACGTGCTGGTCTTCGGAGGAAAATACGCCGGAGGTTTTGTCCGCCTGAGCGATGAAAGCGTGATCAATGTGGCAACGGGCGGGGGTCTGATGCCCGCCCTTTGGTCCGATGTTGCACCGGAACATTTTGGAGCTTGAAGCGGAAGCAGGCGAGGTGTAACGTAATGGGTGTTGTGGCCTGGAGGAAACCGTGAAGCCTTTAAAGAAGAAACGCATTTTTTCAAAAGAAGAAGCCGACGCATTATTGCCGGAACTTGAAAAATGCCTGAAACTTCTCCGGACCAAAAAAGAGGCCTACAGCCGCACCCACGATCTTCTCTTCATGCATGAGCTTGTCTGCGCGGCCGAACGGACCCACGGACTTTTAGAAGAGAAAGATGACCTCGAAGACGGCATCCATGCTCTTGAAGAGGCGATTGAGGACCTTGCCAAGGATGTCGAGGCGATCTTCGCGATGGGATGCCTTCTCCGCAATATCGAAAAAGGGCACGTCGAATTCTTCGGCATGCATGAGGGCCGGGAGGTTTACTTTTCCTGGCAGCTCGGTGAGCCCCGCATCGGTCATTACCGTCCGCTTGGGGAAAAAATCCACGAACGTATTCCTTTTTCCGGAAAGTCTGCAACAAAAAAACCAAAGTAAATAAGACCTTGCGAGGGAGAAAGCCGAAATGTTCCGCTGTATTTTCAGTGAAGGAAAAAAATATAAGAATCTTCTGAACGGCCGGTGGGTGATCTCTCGTTTCGAGAAGTGGAACAAGATTTTTTCGCCGGCGGACGGTTCCCTGGTTGGGGAAGTACCGGCCATGAGTCTAGAGGAAGCGGATGATTTTTTGAAAACGGCCTGTCTGGCGCAAAAAGTTTGGGCAGGGATCCCGGTAAGTGAGCGCGCTACCGTTCTCCATAAGGCAGCGGATATCCTTTTACGCGAAAAGAACACGATGGCAGATATTCTAATGTGTGAGATCGCCAAAAACAAGGACTCCTCTCTTTCCGAATTGACGCGTACGGCAGATTTGATTCATTTTACAGCAGAGGAGGGGAAGCGTGTCACGGGCGAAAGTCTTTCGTCAGGAGCATTCCCCGGTTTTCATGAAACAAAACTTTCCATTGTAAACCGCGTTCCGCTGGGCGTCGTGCTTGCAATAGCCCCCTTCAATTATCCCATTAATCTAGCGGCCTCTAAAATTGCGCCCGCGCTTGTAGCGGGGAACTCCGTAGTTTTCAAACCGCCGACGCAGGGATCGGTAAGCGCCCTTTATTTGGGGCGTATTTTTTGTGAAGCCGGACTTCCTGCAGGCGTTCTTAATGTCATTACAGGGCAGGGCCATGCGATCGGGGACCACTTGGTCAGCCATCCGCTCGTCAATATGGTCGCTTTCACGGGAAGCAGCAAGATTGGAAAACACATCGCCTCGCTTGCGGGAATGAAACCTCTTCTTCTGGAGCTTGGCGGCAAGGACGCGGCGCTCGTTCTGGAAGATGCGGACCTCCCTTTAGCCGCGAAGCACATTGTTGCCGGGGCTTTTTCGTTTTCTGGACAGCGGTGCACAGCCGTCAAACGAATCCTTGTAATGGAGTCTGTGGCCGACAAACTGATCAAGCAACTTCTTCCCTTGATCCGCGCCATGACCGTAGGTCGTCCTGAAGACAATGCCGACATCACTTCGCTTATTTCCGAAGAAGCCGCAGATTTCGTTCAGGAACTTATCGACGATGCGATCGAAAAGGGCGCCCAACTATTGATTGGGAATAAACGAGAAAAGAATATTATTTATCCGACGCTCTTCGATCGTGTGACAGTGGATATGAGGATTGCATGGGAGGAACCTTTTGGCCCGGTGCTTCCTATCTTGCGGGTCAAAACGGTCGATGAAGCGGTCCGGATCACCAATGAATCCGAATATGGGCTCCAGGCCTCCGTTTTTACAGAAAATATAGATTCGGCCTTCAGGGTTGGAACGCAGCTTGACGTTGGTACGGTTCAGGTGAATGGCAAAACAGAACGCGGTCCGGATCATTTCCCCTTTGTCGGGGTCAAAAGCTCCGGGATGGGGACCCAGGGGATCCGTTACTCGATCGAGGCCATGACGCGTTCCAAAGCTGTTGTCCTTAATTTCCGCTAGCGCTTCGTAGTTTTTCCATCTTCTCCGAAGGATCCTTTTCCGCGTTACTGTTTTCCCATTTCCATCGAAGGGTCCACAGAAGGATCAAGGGTGGTTTGATCGTCTGGTACAGAAGACGGGCTGGCCGGAGATTGGTTCTCCACGGCGAGATCCGCATCCGCATTTACAGATGCGTTTTTATCTTCAGAAACCGGCAAAGCGGGCGCAGTGGCTACAGGCGCCGCGACTTTAGGTGTTTCTTTCTTTTTTTGCGCGGGGGCCGGCGTTATTTTTGCGGTTGGTTTTTCCAGAGGCTTGGCCAAATAAACAGGCATCGTTTTTTTAGGAGGAGTCGGCGCTGGAGTTCGGGCCGTCGCGGCTGTCTTTGAATGCTGGTAACGCGGATCTTTCTCGTCGAGGAAAACCTCCTTGGTGCCAGGCGGAACTTTCAAGATGAATTCCAGCGGGGCGATGGTATCCAGGGCCGTGACCCGAGTGAAAAAAATCGCACTGCCTTTTTTTGTTTCGGGGGACGTGATCGTGATCTTCTTGGGGAAAATGATCGAATGATAGGATCCGACATGGCCCGGAAGTTCGTGAAAATCGTAGCGCTGGATTTCCGTGACCGGGTGCCCTTTGGAATTATAAAAAAGTTCACCGCGCACATCGCCTTCAGGCGTCAGGTATAATTTTCTTACCAATGATTCTTCGTTGTTACTGCGGTCATAAACGTCCAGACTCGTGATCGCGGAATTAGTTCGTTCGACTTTGGTACGGCGAGAGTCGACGGCCATAGGTTTGAGCGCCCGGTAAAGATCGCGGGCCTTGAGATGACTTTCAATGTCCGGAGAATCCTCCAGATCGAAGATGGATCCGTGATAGACCGTGTTCTGGGCCGGGAGATAAAGGTCGAAACGGCGGTCAAGCGTGCGAAAGACAAACATCAGTTCCTGCCGGGTGTCTACGCAGGTGAGAAACATACGTTCGTCGAGGCGCTGATACAGGAGTTCGCCGCCGCACATGGCGTTCGAATCGCCGGCCTTTGCGAAGAAAAGAAGTACATCCGCGCGAATTGCGATCCAGCGGTAATGACGGGATTCGATCTTTTGAAGGATACCCTCCAGCTCCGTATTTGGAGCGGGATCTGCGAAGGCGGTAGAAGCGAAGCACAGTAGAGCGCTAAAGAGAACCGTCAAAAACAAGGAACGCAAGGTGTGGTTCCAATACCTGTCAATTGAAGCAAAACGGAAATTGGGGCCGCCTAGGTCGCCCTTAATGAAAAGAAAATAAAGACCTGGGCGGTCCATTTAACTCCGTGGAGTTTCGGCGAGGGTCTTTTTCGTGTGGAGGATGCGCTGAACGGCCGTCGCATGCGTGCCGACGAGCAGGACCAGAAGTACAAACTTCAAAAATGGTGCGACGAGAGTCCCCGCGATCAGAAGGAGGATCCTTTCTGATCTTCCGAATATGCCGACGCCGCAATTTTTGATAAGATTTTCAGCCCGGGCTTTAGTGTAACTGACCACGAAAGCACCGAGGATAATGCCGAGCGTGACGAAGAACCAGAAGATCTCACCATTGTTAACAAAATAAATGGATAAACCGCCGAATACAAAAAAATCAGAATAACGGTCTACAGTCGAATCCAGGAAAGCACCAAAAGAGGTCATCTTGCCAGTTGTGCGGGCCAGAGGGCCGTCAAGAAGATCGGCAGCTCCGGCCACGAAAAGCATAACCCCTCCAAGGAAAAGATATCCCTTCGCATAGATGACGCCGGAGAGAAAGCTCAAGGCTGCCCCCGCAAGTGTCAGCTGGTTCGGGGAAATGCCTTGCGAGGTCAGAAAAGAGACGATCCGCGTAACGATAGGCTCTACTTTGGGGTACAACGTCTCGCGTAACGACATATTAGCGGGGACAGGTGCCCTGGATGAATTTTCGGACAAGCTCCTTGGCTTCGTAGTCCACGATCTGTTTAGGCGGATGTTTCATGGTATAAGCCGACATGGAAATAAGCGGTCCGCCGATCTTGCGGTCCCGGGCGATCTTACAAGCCCGGATCGCGTCGATCGAACAACCGGCGCTATTGGGCGAGTCCTCAACAGAAAGACGCATTTCGGCTGTGACAGGAAAACCACCGAATCCGCGTCCCTCAATACGCAGGTAGCAGACCTTATTATCATTTTGCCAGGGAACATAGTCCGACGGGCCGATGTGAATATTATCTTCATCCAACGGAACGTCGAGTTGACTCTGGACTGCCGAAGTTTTGGATATCTTTTTTGATTCCAGACGTGAACGGTTAAGCATATTGAGGAAATCCGTGTTACCGCCGGTGTTTAACTGGTACGTGCGGTCGATCTTGCAGCCGCGATCCATAAAAAGCTTTGCCAGCGTACGGTGGGTAACGGTCGCGCCGATCTGGGCTTTGATATCATCGCCGACGCAAGGAATGCGCTTGGCTTCGAAGCGTTTTGCCCAGGCCGGATTGGAAACGATAAAGACCGGCATGCAGTTGATAAGACTCACGCCTGTTTTCAGGCACGCCTCGGCATAGAATTCGGTGGCTTTCTGAGAGCCGACCGGGAGATAATTAAGGAGAATCTCTGCACCGCTCTCCCTAAGAACTTTCTCCACGTTACAGGCTTTCTTGTCAGAGGGGAGGAAGGTGCGGTCGTCTTTATAATTAGCCATATGTTCGGAAACGCCGTCCAGGAGATTGCCCATTTCGACTTTAACCTTGCTTTTAGGAATCGGGCCGATCGACCAGACGCAGTTTGGCTTTGCGGCAAGCGCCACATCCAAACGTTCACCCACTTTACGCTTATCGACGTCAAAAGCTGCTACGACCTCAATGTCCTGAGGGAAATATCCGCCCATGTCATAGTTCATAAGGCCGAGATGTTCAACGGGCTTGTTTTTGCTAGGTTTTTGGCTGGCTAAAGTACGGTAGTATTCGATGCCCTGTACGAGCGACGCCGCGCAATTTCCGGCACCGTTAATAGCAATCTTGATCTTACCCATTGATTCCTCCCAGTTGATTTATTATGAAAACGATGGGATTTTCAGGTGATGGCGAAATATGATAGCAGTAAGTCCTTGAAAATCAAGCGAAACAAGGTGTTTCTAAGCGTTTTTGGCAACAAAGGTTACGCTACATACGTCCGATAACCCTCTAATTCGTTTATTCTTTGCCTAATTATATTTTATGCTAAAATACCGCCCCCGCACCGCTTAGGTGAAGAGCTATGTGGTCCATAACATTCGTTTAAAAGAAAAATAGTTGATAGTTGTCTTATAAAATCGAGGAGGGAAATTCAATGGCATCTTATGAGGATTTTCAGAAATTAGATATCAAAGTAGCTGAAATCGAAAACGTAACCCCGCATCCGAATGCGGACCGGCTTTATGTTCTTGGCATCAAAGTGGGGGAGACTCACAAGCAAATTGTGGCTGGGATCCGGGCGCACTATTCTGAAGAACAGCTGAAAGGAAAGAAAATCGTCATTATTGATAATCTGGAACCGGCCGTGATTCGCGGCGTGGAATCCCAGGGAATGCTCCTCGCGGCGTCCAATGAGACCACTTTGACGCTTATCATACCTGAGCGCCCGATCGCGGACGGCTCAAAAGTAAAATAATGAGTGGTTCTTTTTTGATATTATTGTAAAACTTGGTACGCTGTGTTAATATCCCGTCCCTATGAGTGACTCGCGCGGTTCCCGCACTTCGACAAAGCAGCTTGATTTTCAGCCATTTAAGGCCTGGCGCTATGACACCGAGCGTGTCAAAATTTCCGCAGTTCTGGCGCCGCCTTATGATGTGATCTCTCAAGAAAAACAGCAGAAGCTTTATGAGAATTCGCCCTTTAATTGTATCCGTCTTATTCTGAATAAAAAAGATCCCGCGGATACGGATCAAAATAACGCCTACACCCGAGCCCGTGATACATTCCAGGATTGGCAGAAACAAGGAGTTCTCATACAAGAGAAAGAGGCCTGCTTTTATGTATACCGGCAGACTTTCAAGGATCCTGTAACCCAATCCACCAAAAACCGGTTCGCGCTGCTTGGTCGCGTCCGGCTTGAGCCATTTGAAAAAGGTATTATTGTTCCCCACGAGAAGACACTCCGTGGTCCCAAAGCGGATCGTATGCGGCTTCTCCGTACCGTACAGACAAATTTCTCTCCTGTATTCGGTCTCTATAAGGACAAAGGATTTGAAGTCCGGAGCGTTATTCAGGATCCCATGAACTCCAATCCCGTATTTGAGGCCGAAGATGACGACAAGATCGTGCACACGCTGTGGGCGATCGAAGATCCGGACATCCTCGCCAAGCTCCATAAGGCCTTGCAATCCAAGAAAGTTTATATCGCGGACGGACATCATCGTTATGAAACCGCGTTGGAATATGCCCGGCAGCAAAGAGAAGAACAACATTTGTCGGACATCGTGCTTCTTCCTTTCGATTACATGTATATGGCGCTCGTGAGTTTTGATGACCCGGGATTCATTGTTCTGCCCACGCACCGGATCGTGACCAAACTTGGCATGACCAGCGGCGAAGCCATTCGCCGGCTTGGAGAATATTTTAAAGTGGAAAAAGTCTCTCTTGCTAAATTAAAAGAGATGACGGCTTCTTATGATCAGGAGGGAAGGGTTTTCGGAATGGTTCTGGAGGAAGGGAATTTCCTTCTGACAATGATCGATAAGGAGAAGGCGAAAGAGCGGATGATCCAGGGCAAGCCCGGCGTCTGGTATGACCTGAACGTGAACGTGCTTGCACATCTGATCTTTGCCGAACTGCTCGGCCTTACAGAAGATCGCTGGGAAGCGGTTTTGAGATTCGAACACACAGTCGATGGGGCCATCGCACCGCTCCAAAAAGGCGAGGCTCAGGCGGTTTTTCTTTTGCAGCCTCCCAAGGTCGAAATGCTCGAAAAAATGGGTGCTGTGAATGAACGTATGCCCCAGAAATCCACCTATTTCTACCCCAAGCTCGCGACCGGGCTTGTTTTTTATTCGCATAAAGAATAATTTCAAGATCCGTAAAGTCCTCGATCGTTTTTGGGGTGCCTTATGTCTCTGGTGATCGAAACCTTCCATTCCCCCCAAACCCCCTGGGAAGTTTTTCAAGCGATCCATGCGAGCTCCCAATCTTGCTTTTTCCTGGATAGCCCCCAATATGCACCCCCGGATCAGATTTATTCCTATATAGGAATGGATCCCGCACTAGAGATCCGGTTGGACGAAAAGGCCATTCATATTAAAGGCGAGCTGAACAAGAAATATCCTGCCGGGAAACTTTTTTCCGTTCTCAAAAAGATCCTCAGGAAATATCAAGCTCGTGTCCGGAATCCTTATCCGTTCTTTACAGGAGGATTTGTTGGCTATTTTGGATACGAAATGGCGGATCTTTGCGACAAAATAAAATTCCGGGCCAAATCCGCGCCCACTCTGCCGAAGCTTTATCTCGGGCTTTTCAGGAACGTGATCGTGTATGATCATCAAAAACGCGTTTATTACCTTGCGAAAAATACGCAGGGAGCGGGGAACGGAGAACAAGAAGCGCGAAAGCTTAGGGCCTATTTTGGGCAGCCCGTTCAAAAAAAACACCATTTTGAATCCAAGAAATTTACAGCGGAGATGACGAAAGAAAAATTCGAGAAAATGGTGTGCCGCGCAAAGGAATATATCGCAGCCGGGGATATTTATCAGGCGAATCTATCCCAGCGTTTTTCATTCGAATGCCGGGGATCCTCGCTCGGATTATACGGAAAGCTTCGCGCGATCAACCCGTCGCCTTTTTCCTGTTTTTTGAAAACAGGGGATTTTGAAATTGTAAGCTCCTCTCCGGAGCGATTGATCCGGAAGAAAGGCCGTGTTTGTGAGACCCGGCCGATTGCGGGGACATGTCCGACCCGTGGTTCTTCGAAGCAGTTTATCGAGTGGCGAAAGAAACTTCTTCAAAATGAAAAAGAAAAGGCCGAGCATCTGATGCTCGTGGATCTTGAGCGCAACGACCTCGGCCGTGTTTGCCATTATCGCTCCGTGAAAGTCGCGGAGTTCATGACGCTTGAGAAATATTCCCATGTGATGCACATCGTCTCCAAGATCACGGGGAAGCTTAAAAAAAACAGAGATGTGCTGGATGTGATCAAAGCCATGTTCCCCGGAGGGACAATCACGGGATGTCCCAAGATCCGGTGCATGGAAATTATTGACGAATTAGAGCCGGTGCGTCGCGGCATTTATACGGGGTCGTTGGGTTATATCGATTTTCACGGGGACATGGACCTGAATATCGTGATCCGGACAATCCTTTTGAGGAACGGAAAAGGCCATCTTCAAGTGGGCGCAGGGATCGTATATGATTCGGATCCTGAAAGAGAATATGAAGAAACACTTCACAAAGCTGAAGCGCTAATTCAGGCGCTTCGGGAAGCGAGTGTTTAGATTCATGCTCAATCAAGTTTATTCGAACGGCAAAGAGGTAAAAGGAGAACTTCCGTTTGATCTTATGCGAACGGAAGCCACTGGCATTTTTGAGAGCATGCGCGCCTGTGGCGGCCGGATCCTTCACGAACAAGAACATCTTTCCAGGCTTTTGGAATCCGCAAAAACCGTGGGTTATAAACCTTTTCCCGAATTGGGGAAACTCCGGCTGGAATTGAAGGCGGCGCTCAAGGCTTTTGGCAAAAAAGAATGTTATGTCCGTTTGACTTTATGGGAAGGCCGGTCTTTCGTGATCCTCGGTTCTCGAAAGCACCCCAAAGAACTTTATGAGAAAGGAGTGGCGCTTAGGACCGCTTCTTTTCCTCGCGGCGGGCCGAATGCTTTTCCATGGCAGGCCAAGGTTTCAGCCTACCAACAGGCGATTATGGCGAGTATCGAGCCGAAATCAGACAAGGTCTATGAATGGGTATTTCTGGATCATGGGGGAATTCTTACGGAAACCCGTGTCGGCAATTTTTTCATCGTAAAACACCGCTCCGCACCTTCCGGGTATGCGAAAAAAGGCGGTGCGGTACTTCTGACGCCGCCGGAGCACCTAATCTTGAATGGAGTGACCCGGAGGTTTGTGATAAAATGCGCCCTCAAGCTCGGGATCGGGGTCCGAGAGGTCCCGCTGACCCGGCATGAATTTTTTAACGCGGACGAAGCTTTTCTTTGCAATACTTCCTGGGAGATCCTGCCGGTTCGTGAGCTTGACGGCCGTATCATCGGCACGGGAAAACCCGGTCCCGTCACTTTGGAACTTCACCGTTATTTTAAAAGGAGGGTTCAACAAGATGTCACGCCACGTCGTTCGTCGAGCACTCATTAGCGTTTCTGATAAAACCGGTCTTATCCCTTTCGCTAAAACACTACACAAACATGGTGTAGAGATTCTTTCCACCGGAGGTACTTTAAAAGCCCTTAAACAGGCCAAGGTTCCTGCGATGGCGGTAGAGGATTACACAGGATTTCCCGAAATGCTTGATGGCCGCGTGAAAACCCTTCATCCGAAAATTCACGGCGGTCTTCTTTTTCTTCGCCATAAGAAAAGCCACCAACGACAGATTAAAGCGCATGGGATTAAGCCCATCGACCTTGTGGTCGTGAATCTCTATCCTTTCGAGGAAGCAACGGGCAAGGGGAACCTTAGCATGGACGACGCCAAAGAATACATCGATATCGGTGGGCCATCGATGCTCCGTTCCGCGGCGAAGAATTTTCAGTCGGTCACCGTGATTACGGACGTCGCGGATTATGAACGCGTGGCAAAAGAGCTCGATGAATACAGGGGAAGTGTCACCGACGAAACACGCTTCGCTCTTTCCCAGAAGGTTTTTGAGAAAACTTCAGCCTATGATGCCGTGATCAGTCAGTACATGGCCAAGCACAAGAAAAAGACCGGCGAAGAGCCCGCATTGCCGCCGCAGTTTGTTTTTCATTTTAAAAAAGCGCAGGATCTGCGCTACGGAGAGAACCCGCATCAAAAGGCCGCTTTTTATATTCCGACGACACACCGGGCCGCGGCTTCCTGGACCCAGCTTCATGGAAAAGAACTTTCGTTCAACAACCTGGTGGATGTCGACGCGACGCTGGACGTTCTGGCAGAGTTCAACGCTCCGGCGGCATGCGTGATCAAACATAGCAATCCTTGCGGTATTGCGCAGGATACACAAGCCCTTGTGGCAGTCGATAAGGCGATCGACGGAGATATCCTTTCCGCTTTCGGCGGGATCGTAGGAGTGAACCGCTGTTGTGACCGCAAGATCGCGGAAAAAGTTCTCGAGAAACTCGCGTTCTTTGAAGTGATGGTGGCGCCGTCTTTCAAGCCTGGGGCGCTCAAACTCCTTAAGGCCCGGAAGAATCTTCGGCTGATCGAAGTCCATCAATTCCGCGACGAGAATGTCTATGACGTAAAATTCCTGCGTACGGGAATTCTGGTCCAGGAAAAGAACCGGCCTATCAAGGACCATATGGCGGAACTGAAAAAGAAGCTCAACTTTGTTACAAAGGCCAAACTTTCCGAAGCGGAGACCGAGGAGCTGATCTTTGCGTTCCAATGTTCCAAAGTTGTGAAATCGAACGCCATTGTACTTACGCAAGGCAAACATACGGTCGGGATCGGAGCCGGGCAGATGTCGCGCGTGGACTCCGTTCAGATCGCGATACAAAAGGCGGGCTATTTAGCCGAAGGTGCGATGCTCGGCAGTGACGCTTTTTTTCCGATGCCGGACTCCATCGAAGCAGCGGCCAAGCACAAGATCAAGGCCATCATTCAACCCGGCGGCTCGATCCGCGACGCGGATGTGATCGCGGCTTGCAATCAGGCTGGGATCGCCATGGCTTTTACCGGCGAGCGACATTTTAAACATTAACTTGAACACAGCGTACGGTGTACGGCGTCTTGCGCTTTTTGCTTCGTACGCCTTATCCCGTACGCCGTACTTATGAATTACTCCCAATCCCTTCGCTATTTAAATTCTTTCACCAATCTTGAAAAACTTGCCGAGCTGCCGCAAAATTCCTTCTTTAATCTTAAACGGATGGAGCATTTACTTAAAGCGGGTGGCCATCCGGAGAAGAATTTTTTTCCCATTTTGATCGCAGGGACTACAGGAAAGGGATCAACGGGTTTTTTTCTCGAATCCATTCTTAAAGCCAACAACATCCGGACGGGTTACTATCATTCGCCGCATGTTGAGGACCCTCGTGAAAGGATACGGGTTCAAGGCGCCATAGTTTCCAAAAAACTGTGGGCAGAAGGACTTTCCGCAATTCAAAAACTTCTTCATAAAAAACCTCTTCCTGGAACATGGGGCGTCCTGACTTATTTTGAAATGCTGACATTTCTTGCCATTTGGATTTATGCAAAAGTGGGTGTCGAAATCGGTATTTTTGAGATCGGACTTGGCGGCCGGTTTGACGCAACTAATGTTCTTAAAGCCCCGCTTGTGATCCTCACACCCATTCATCTCGACCATGAAGCATTCTTGGGCAATACCATTTCAAAAATAGCCGCCGAAAAAGCCGCTATTATCAAACCAAAAGGCCACATCGTGATCGGGAAACAATTTCCGGAGGCGATCCGGATGATCCGGAGCGCGGTGAATAAAAACAAAGGATCTTTGTGGAAGGCGAAACCGGTTTCCGGTATTCCGCTCGGGCTTGCCGGGGATTTTCAAAAGAAGAATGCCGGCGTTGCTTTAAAAGCCGCCGAGATATTGCTAAAGTATTTCAATTTTTCAATAAGGCCCGAACGGTCAAGAAAAGGATTGCGGTTCCGGAGCTGGAAGGGCCGGATGGAGAGTTTTTGTCAAGGCGACCGGCGATTCATCCTGGATGGCGCACATAATCCGATCTCGATAAAAGAGCAAGTCCGTTCGTTAAAGACCCAGAGAATTCGAACCCCGTGGCTTGTGTTCGGTGCGATGAACGATAAAAACAGCCGGGAGATGCTCAAGATGCTCGCCGGATTTTTCTCCAAAGTGATTCTGACCGGTATTGCTGGAAATCGCGCTAAACCGGTTGCGATGCTTGCCGAAGAGGCAAAAGGACTTTTCAATTGTGTCCTTACGGCCCAGAATGTTGGAGAAGCATTGGAGTTGGCAAAAAAGGCGTCAAGCTCTGGAGCCCATATTGTTGTGACAGGGTCGTTTTATTTGGTGGGAGAAGCGCGAAGGATCTTGAATCATGGCTAAACTGGAATTGGATGATACGATTGCGGCGGTTGCAACACCGGCCGGAGAAGGTGGCATTGCGGTAATTCGCGTAAGCGGTCCGGGGGTATTCGAGGCAGTTGAGCCTTTTTTTATTTCTCACGAACATGAAAAATTAAGTAATACGCCCGCCAATACGATCCATTGGGGGAAATTCGTGGATCCCGCGGGGCTTCTCGTGGACCAGGTGCTCATCAGCTGTTTCCGCGCTCCGCGCTCCTATACCGGGCAGAACGTGATCGAGATCAGTTGCCACGGCGGTTTTGCGGTCACGAAAAAAATCCTGGGATTTTTACTAGGGAAAGGTGTCCGTCATGCCGAGCCCGGGGAATTTACGCGGCGGGCTTTTCTGAATGGAAAACTTGATCTTACGCAAGCCGAGGCCGTACTCGATCTGATTCATGCCAAGAGCGATCGCTCGCTTGATATTGCCGTTCGTCAACTCTCCGGTTCTCTTTCCCGTACGCTCAAGGAATTAAAAGATGCGTTGATTCGGCTTTTGGCCCATATGGAAGCCTATCTTGATTTTCCGGAAGAAGACCTGGAAATTGATGTGAAGACCGGCATGCAGAGTCAATTCACAAGCATCCGGGAAAAAATCTGTTCACTTATCGCAGGATTTGAGCGCAACCAGTTAATTCGCGAAGGCATTCTCGTAACGCTTGTGGGAAAACCCAACGTCGGGAAATCCTCGCTTTTTAATGCATTTCTTGAACGCGATCGTGCGCTTGTTTCCGACCTGCCGCATACCACGCGCGATCATCTGGAAGAAGCTCTTGAGATCCGCGGATTTTATATCCGGTTGCGCGACACAGCGGGGCTTATTTCCACACCGGAACATCCGCTTGATAAGATGGGCATGGAGCGGACGCTTGAGGTGCTTCGTGAAACCGATGTTGTTCTTTACGTCGTGGATGGTTCCATGCCTCTTGAAGATGCTGATCAGCATGGTTTCCAGCTTATTCCCGCAGAAAAAAAAATAATCGTGCTCGTCAACAAGGCCGATCTCCCGCTTCGGATCAAGACGAAAGAATTCAAATCTTTTCTGGGTAAGAGCCCCGGTATTCGTCTTTCCGCAAAGACGCGTGACGGCTTTAAAGAGCTTGAAGAACAGATCGCAGGCTTTTTGGAACAAAAAACTTCTGAAGCGGGGGAGCAGATCACGAAACTCCGGCACAAAAAGGCCCTGGAGGCTGCGCTTGAGAGTTCGCAGCGCGCCGAACGCTCGTTTGAACAAAAAATGTCGCTTGAATTCATAACGCCGGACCTCCGTATGGCGTTAGAGTCCATAAAAGAACTGACAGGCGAGGTCTATTCCGAGGATCTTTTGGATGTGATCTTCTCGGAATTCTGCATTGGTAAATAATCATGAGGGAAACGCGAAAAAAAATCCAATAAGCGTTTGACTTCAAAAATTTCTTTGTTAGAATTCCACTCGCTGAACGATGAGCGGGAAAAATTTCACAGGCAAGCGTTCGATGAGAAATAATTTTTAAAAAATTTGTAGCGGTCTTCAAAAAAGCGTGGCCAGCAGGAAATTTTTGTAACACATTTTTAAATTCGGGAACCACAAAACACACAGTCCTGACATTCGAGACATACAATCACTTAACGCAGCTCAAGAAAAAAATTCGAAAGCGATACTATATGTAGTGTGTGTGCAAATACGCAACACCAACATATAGTAATCTTTAATAAGCTTTTTAAAAGTTTAACAGGAGAAAATGCATTATGAGGACAGAAGAATTGCCATCCGCTCAAGAAGGACAGAGTTTAGGTCGGGGGCTCGTATTCAGGAGATTTTTCACGAAACCGGATGTTCACCCTCTCGATGAGATCAAATATGTTAAACGCAGTTCAGTAATCACGAATCCTGACGGCTCGGTTGTTTTCAAGATGGAAAACGTAGAAGTCCCGGAGAGCTGGAGCCAGCTCGCAACTGACATTATTGTTTCAAAATATTTCCGTAAAGCAGGAGTGCCCGAGACGGGTTCGGAAGTGAGCGCGCGACAGGTGGTGAGCCGTATTGCCCATTCGATCCGGGTTGCAGGTGAAAAGTTTGGCGGTTATTTTAAAACCGCGGGAGATGCACAAGTCTTTGAAGAAGAAATGCTTCATTTATTGATCAACCAGAAGTGTGCTTTTAATTCTCCCGTTTGGTTCAATTGCGGGATGGATCTTTACGGGATCACGGGCAGCGGCGGTAACTTTTATTGGGATCCGGTAACCGACACGATCCGTCAGGCCACAGATTCGTATTCTAATCCGCAGTGTTCGGCCTGCTTCATTCAGTCCGTGGAAGACAACCTGATGTCTATTTTCGACCTGATCAAAAATGAAGCACGGCTTTTCAAATACGGTTCCGGAACCGGTACAAATTTTTCGAAACTTCGCGGGCGTCAGGAAAAATTATCAAGCGGCGGGACTTCTTCGGGACTCATGTCGTTTTTGGAGGTGCTGGATCGCGGAGCGGGTGCGACGAAATCCGGAGGAACGACGCGCCGTGCGGCAAAGATGGTGTGTCTGGATCTTGATCATCCCGAGATCATGGATTTTATCAATTGGAAGGTCCGTGAAGAAAAGAAAGTCGCCGCGCTCATCGCGGCAGGATATTCTTCGGATTTCAACGGAGAGGCCTACAAAACGGTTGCGGGACAGAACTCGAATAATTCGGTAAGGATCTCGGATGAGTTCATGCGTGCTTGCTTGAATGATGGAAAATGGCAAACACGTTTCCGCACCACCGGAGATGTTTGCGAAACCTTTCAAGCTAAGGATCTGATGGATCAGATTGCGTTTGCTGCCTGGGCATGCGCCGATCCGGGCGTCCAGTTCGACACCACGATTAATGATTGGCATACCTGCGCCAACACCGACCGTATTCACGCCTCCAATCCATGTTCGGAATATATGTTTCTGGATGATTCGGCGTGTAACCTGGCTTCGATCAACGTCATGAAATATCTCAGGGCTGACGGGACTTTTGATGTCGAAGGGTTTCGTCATACCACGCGCGTTTTTATCACGGCCATGGATATTCTTGTGGATTATGCTTCGTATCCCACCGAACAGATCGCCCGTAATAGTCACACTTATCGTCCGCTCGGGATCGGTTATGCCAATCTCGGAAGTCTTCTCATGGTTAGCGGCATTCCATACGACAGTCCGCAGGCTTCCGCCATCTGCAGCGCGCTCACGGGCATCTTAACCGGACACGCCTACAGAACTTCAGCCGAAGTGGCCGCTTCCAAAAACGCATTTCCTGATTACAAAAGAAATGAAAGCTCGATGTTACGCGTGATCGAAAAACATCGTGCGGCAGCACACAAAATCCCGGCCGAACATTGCTGGCAAGATATCCTGGTGGCGGCACATGAAGATTGGGAAGATGCTTTCGAGATCGGAAAACTTTATGGTTATCGCAATGCGCAGGTCTCCGTGATCGCGCCGACCGGTACGATCGGGCTTCTTATGGATTGTGATACGACCGGGATCGAGCCGGATTTCGCGCTTGTGAAGTTCAAAAAACTCGCGGGCGGCGGTTATTTCAAGATCATCAACCAAAGCGTTCCTGCGGCTCTTCATAAGCTCGGATATTCCGAAGGCGAAGTTCAGGATATTATCGAATATGTCCAAGGCACTTCTCGCCTTGAGGGAACTCCGTGGATCAACCGCGCAACTTTAGCGGCTAAAGGTTTTACAAGCGCCGAACTGGACAAGATCGAATCTATGTTGCCGTCGGTTTTTGATCTTAGTTTTGCTTTTACGAAATGGACGCTCGGGGAAGATGCGCTGAAACGGCTTGGTTTAAAACCGGAAGATTACAACCATCTCCGGTTCAATGTGCTCGAAGCGCTCGGTTTTTCAAAGGCGGAGATCGAAGAGGCCAACAATGTGGTTTGCGGCATGATGGCGATAGAAGGCGCACCGCTTCTCAAGCCCGAACATTTGCCGGTCTTCGATTGTGCGAACCGGTGCGGGAAACACGGCAAACGTTTTATTGAACCCATGACACATGTTCGAATGATGGCCGCGGCACAACCGTTCATTTCCGGAGCTATTTCCAAGACCGTAAACCTTCCGCATGAGAGCACAGTTGAAGAGATCGAAAAAATCTACGTGGAAGCCTGGAAAATGGGGCTGAAGGCTGTAGCGCTTTACCGGGATGGTTCCAAGCTGTCACAACCGCTTAACACGAAATCCGGCGATTCGACCTCGGATAAAAAAGCCGAAAAGAAAAATGAACTTCAGACCGCGCATCCTCAAGTTCTTCAGCGAAAGCGTTTGCCCAAAAAGCGCGCGGGAATCACCGTGGAATCCCGCGTCGGGGGCCAAAAGATCTATCTTCGGACCGGAGAATATCCGGACGGTTCGCTTGGCGAGATCTTTGTCGATATGCATAAAGAAGGTGCCGCATTTCGCTCCATGATGAACTGCTTTGCCATCGCGGTTTCCCTCGGGCTTCAGTATGGCGTGCCGCTCGAGGAATTCGTGAATGTCTTTACGTTCACGCGTTTTGAGCCGCAGGGGCTTGTGGACCATCCGAATATCAAGCTCTCCACCTCGATCATCGATTATCTTTTCCGCGTGCTCGGCATGGAATATCTGGGGATGACGGAATTTGTCCAGATCCCGCCGGCACCGGGAGATCTTCAAATTAATAAAAAAACAGTTTCGGTTACTGCTCAAGCGCCTTTGATTGAAGCGCCGGTTCCTGCCAAAAACCCAGCCCCGCCCGCGGATATTGTCAAAAAAAACACTTCGCTTGCTGCTGCCGGAGCGAATGAACATCTCTCGAACATGATGGGAGACGCACCTTTTTGCACGAATTGCGGACATGTGACCGTACGAAGCGGTTCCTGCTATAAATGCCTGAATTGCGGCAATAGCATGGGCTGTTCCTAAATCGTCGGACAAGTACGGCAAAAATATAAAAAATGTGACATCGTATGTCTTGAGCCGTACGTTTTCTGGCTCTTTAAAGGAAAATACGGTAGAATTCCTTCCTATGGATCATTTCCGTAAAAAATATCCCCAACTTTCCGCAAGGCTCTTCCTCGTTTTATGACTTCTCACGAACCCATTGAAGCAACCGAAAAACTTTTTACACGGACGCGCTCGCGGACTTATCAGGATTGGGCCCGTTTTGGGATTTATTTCATAATCATCGGCATTTTTACATTTCTTTTGGGAACGCACAGGCTGGATTATTTCGAGGATCTCGTTCGCGACAACTTCCTCAAACATGTTACTTGGGGGCAGGCTCATCCCAACATTGTTCTGATCGAAATTTCAGAAACAGCATTGGATGAAGTGGGCCCCTGGCCGTGGCTACGAAGCTATCATGCGATTATGACGCGCCTTTTGAACGAATGGAAAGCAGCCGCGGTCGTTCTCGATCTTGATCTGTCCGAACCAACAGATTCCAAGAACGATCAGGATATGATTCAATCCTTGAAAAAAGTCGAAGTCCCCGTTTATTTGCCGGTGGATTTAAAACCTCAAAAAGAGAAAAAATTCTGGGTGCATGGGATGCCTGTGGTACTGGATAGTGGCGAGGGGAAGAGGAACTGGATCCATGCGATGCCGGAATTTGAAAAAGAAGTACGAGCAACCGGCCACAGTTATCTCGCACCAGACACCGATGGCACTCTGAGAAGGTTCGAGCCTTTCGTTACGGAAGGAAAAGAAAGCCATCTTTTTCTCCCTCTTCGTGTGGCATTCGACCAAATGAAAAAACCCATCCCATCGCCTCAAGAGTGGGAAGCATTCGAAGATTCTCAAGGGAAGATGCTTATTCCCTGGAGCCGGGTGTGGGATCGTGGGTTTACCCGCTACAATTACGCGGACCTGATCCACAGTTTTTACGCAGTTCAGAAAGGGATGCGGTCGGTCATTGATCCAGGGCTAATTGCCGGAAAGATCTGTCTCGTAGGTCCCACGGCTTCTGCTGCAACGGAACTTAAGGTCACGCCTCTCAATATTGCGTATGCGAGGATCGGCGTCTATGCGCAGGTTCTGAATGCGGCGCTGACCGGGAATTGGGTGCGCCCGGTCTCTTTCTTGGGAAATGTCATTTGTCTTTTAGGAAGCGGATGTCTGGCCACGATCTTATTTGTCACACTTGGCGGAGCGTGGTCGCTTGCCGCGGGACTTTTATTTGCCATAGGATGGTTCGCATTCTGTTTCATAGTTTTTGCAAAGTGGCATTTATGGCTCTACGCGGTCTATCCGGTTCTGCTTATGTTCTGCCTTTTTATTTTTTCGGCGATCTATGTCCAAATTACCGCCATGCGTGAAAAATCTCATCTTTTCCATCTTGCCACACGAGACGGGTTAACCGAGCTTTATGTGATCCGTCATTTTCGTCTGATCATGAACCAGATCGTACGCGAAGCGAGCATTCGTAAACAACCCTTGTCGGTCATTTTGCTCGATATCGATAATTTTAAAAAGATCAATGACACCTACGGCCATCCCGCGGGGGACATGGTCCTCAAAAGAACAGCGGCGCTCATTCTTGCTTTTATCCGGAAACGCCGGCCTTTCCGCGAGATCGATTTTGCGGCTCGCTACGGAGGTGAAGAGCTTATCATCATGCTTCGGAAGGTCGGTCTTCAAGAGGCCGCAGCGATTGCGGCCGAACGTATCAGGAAAAAAATCGAGGAAACAAAATTTGAATGGGAAGGAAAACCGATCCGGGTGACGATCAGTCTCGGCGTTGCGGTCCTTCATTCGGGAGAGAACGTTCCTGACCCCATGGTGCGTCGCGCCGATGCAGCCCTTTATAAAGCCAAGGAGACCGGGAAAAATCGCGTTTGTACAGAAGGCGGATAACCTGTCCCGTTTTCTTCTTTTCCGATAGTTTTTAACCGCAGTAGAATTTTTTTAGTCATCAAAGGCGTCTTCCGGCAGCTGATAAAGAAGGCGATTTCCAGAAAAACAGATCAAAAGGTGTTCCTGCAATGCGAAAGATCAATATTCTTTACGTGGTTACCCAATTGGAACTGGGCGGCGCGCAAAAACAACTTTTAAGCTTGATTCACCGGATTGACAAAGAACGCTATAAACTTTTTCTATTTACCGCCCAGACAGGGGTACTTATGGACGAGGCTCTTTCCATAAGTGATCTGACTCTCTACCCATCCAAGCATTTGAAACGGCCGATCAGTTTTCTGAGTGATTTTCTGACGATAATTGAAATAGCGAGGTTTATTAAAAAAAACGAGATCGATATCGTCCATACACATAGTTCCAAGGCCGGCATCTTGGGCCGGTGGGCTGGAGCCTTGGCCAAAGCAAAAACCATTATTCACACTGTCCACGGATGGTCTTTCAACGATTTTCAGAATCCGTTTCTTAGAAAACTCTACAGGGGGCTCGAAAAAATTAGTGCAAAAATTACGAATAAGATCATCGTTGTTTCAGACCATGACAGGCAAAAGGGGCTGGACCATAAGATAGGGTCGTATGACCAATATTCTTTGTTACGTTATGGTATCGATAGGGCTCGATTTGGCATAAGGGACTTATCGATTCGTAAAGAACTTGAGATCAGCAATGACGCGTTGGTGATTGGAACGATCGCTTGTTTTAAACCGCAAAAGGCGCCGGAGGATTTCGTACGGCTTGCTTCTTTGCTGAGTCAGATTTTACCCCAGGCCAGATTTTTAATGGTAGGGGATGGTGTCCTCCGCAAGAAGATCGAGAGGTCTATCGCTCAATTCAACTTAGGCTCTCGATTCATTTTAACGGGTTGGCGGAAAGATATCGCCAGGATTTTGTCCGCCATGGATATTTTTGTGCTGACATCTTTGTGGGAAGGCTTACCGGTCGCAATTCTGGAAGCGATGGTGAGCCGGGTACCGATTGTGGCGACTCACACGGGAGGTATTTCCGAAGTGATCGCAGAAGGGGAGACGGGATTTCTTGTGCCTTGCCATGACATGTCTTCTATGTTAGAAAAGATACGCGTTCTCTTACAGGACGCTTCACTCAAAAATCGCATTATCCAGAATGCAAAACAATGCGTTGATGAAAAGTTTGACATGGAAACTATGGTAAAAGCCCACGAAGATTTATATCAAAAGCTGGTTGAAGCAAAAGGAATGGCGCATGTTTGTTAACTCTCTAGGGGCAACTGTGGGTAGTTTTTTATTGTCCGTTCTATTTTTGCTATTGATTAGGAAAGTTTTCACTCGGTGGAATCTTTTAACTTCCAAGGGCGTTCCTTCGGTCGGAGGAATCAGCATGGGGCTGGCTTTTTTTACGGGTTTTCTGTTGATAGGGCCTTCTGCTGCCGGTTTCTCCCGGGAAATACAGGGGATCTTAATTGCTTCGATCGTTATGCTCATTGCGGGTATTTTTGATGATCAGAAGGAATTGTCTGTGGTCCAGAAATTCGTGGTGCAGTTGATCACGGCGTCTATTCTGGTGGGGTTTGGCGTCAGGACAAACTTTGTTTATGTAGGTGACCTGTTAAATGTTGTCATATCCCTCTTGTGGATTATCGGAATTACAAATGCCGTGAATTTACTGGATGTGATGGATGGATTGGCGGGCGGGACGGTGCTTGTGATCATTTCCGGTTTTTGTGTTATTTCCGCCATGACCGGAGACAGTTTAACCTTAATTCTTTCCTGCGTTCTTGGCGGAACCGTTTTGGGTTTTTGGATTTACAACGTTCCTCCTGCAAAGGTTTATATGGGAAACAGCGGAAGCCATTTTCTAGGGCTCGTTCTGGCGGCGATCGGTCTTACCGCACACTATGCGACGCTTGAAAGAACCGTGGCGCTTCTTGCTCCGGTGCTTTTGTTGGGATTTCCCATTGTCGATACATTGTTTCTCGTTTTGATGCGCATCCAAAAGGGAAAATCGGCATTTAATAAAAGCGATGACCACATGGCGTTGAGATTTTTAAAAAAAGGATATTCGAAGCGGAAAACACTGATTTTGATGATGGGGTGGAACCTTTTTTTTGTTATCGGCGGGATCATCTTGAGCAAGGTCTCCAATCTTTTTGCGATCATGACGCTTGTCTTTGCGGGGCTAGGGAGCCTCGTTTTAATTAAAAAAATGAGCCGTGTACAAATTTGAGATCTCAGAAAAGAGTCCTTATCTTAGGGGCCGGGATCGCGGGTCTGAGTGCGGCATGGCATTTACGGCAGAAAGGTATTCCTTGTCTCGTTTTCGAAAAGGAGGACGAGGTGGGAGGACTTTGCCGGTCCAAGAAGATCCGTGGTTTTACTTTTGATTACAGCGGCCACTTGCTTCATTTTAAGAGCCCTTATGCTTTTAACCTTGTAAAAAGGCTGCTTGGAAAGCAATGGGTTAAACACGAAAGAAGTGCGTGGGTCTCTGCTTGCGGACGCTACACGCCCTATCCCTTTCAGGCAAATCTTTTTGGTCTTCCGCCGCAGGTTATCAAGGAATGCCTGGAAGGGTTTGTTCATGCTCAGAAAAGAAAACACGAAAAACACATAAAAAAGTCCATGAATTTTTCACAATGGACCCGGCAAACTTTGGGGACGGGTATTGCGCGCCATTTCATGGATCCCTACAACACCAAATTCTGGACCGTTCCTCCTGAAGAACTAACGTGCGAATGGCTGGAGGGAATGATCCCCGTTCCTTCCTTGCAGCAGATTATTGAAGGGGCAAGAAAAGAAAGCAAGAAACGGTTGGGTTATAACGTCCATTTCTGGTATCCCCGGAGAGGCGGCATCGAACAACTCCCCCAAGTGTTTGCGAAACCGCTGAAACATGTTTATACCGGGAGCAGGATCTCCCGGATCGATCTCGACAAAAAGGAAATTGAAATGTCTTCCGGAGGAAAGGAAAAATTTGACGTATTGATCTCGACGATCCCTCTCCCTGAAATGTCTTATTTGATCCGGGATTTGCCCCAAGAAATTCGCACAGCCTTTCACAAATTACGCTGGAACTCTATTTTCAATCTGAACCTGGGCATAAGTTCGAACCGCGACATTTTGAAGCGGCATTGGATTTATTTTCCTCAACGAAAACTCTGTTTTTTTAGAGTAGGATTTCCGCACAATTTCTCTTGTAATCTTACTCCTTCGGGAAAGAGATCCTTGTATGCGGAAGTTTCATACTCGGATCGAAAACCGATCAACAAACAGAAAATGATGTCTCATATCACTCGTGGCCTAAAAAAGATCGGACTGCTTTCTCCCAAAGAAAAGGTTTGTGCAAAAGATATTAATGATATCGAATATGGGTATCCCATCTATGACCGGCACTATAAAACAGCAAGAGGGAAAACCCTTGGTTTTTTGAATGAAAACGGCATTATTCCGTGCGGGCGATACGGTTCGTGGAAGTATATGTCAATGGAAGATGCTATCTTGGATGGCAAGCGGGCGGCAGAATCAATATAAAGACCGTTAATCCCGCCATTTCAAATCTTTGATAGACCCTCAGAGAACGTTTTCTTCTCGCTCTGTAACGTCGGAAAATAGAACAACCCCAGCATGATCCACCAGATAAAACTTACTGCCGGTAGGAAAAAACTAAAGTCCATAAAATTATGAACAAGAAAAACACAAACTCCGGCGGCCAAACCCGTGGTCAATCTTCTTTCAGGTGAGTGCCAGCTTTTTTTAAGAACGGTCGCGACCAACCAAAAAAAAGAAATAATGTTTGCTATCCCCGCCTCTGCCCAGAGCTGCAGGAAAGAATTGTGGGCATAGTGCGATCCCAGAAGATCAAAATTCCCGAATCCCACGCCGGTCAAGGGATGCGCCAGAATGATCTCCCAAGTATCCTTCCAGTAATTGAATCGTGATGCCATAGAAAAAATTGGAAGAAGATATTGTCTAGGATTGTTTGCCCTCATGACGAAGATACATCCAATAACCGTGCTGAAAACAAGGAAGATTAAAATTTTTTTCATTCTAGTATGGGTTTGCATCAGAAGAAAGACCATGAAAACGATGGCAAGACTTAAGAGAGCCCCGAGTGATTTTGTAAGCAGGAGTGCAAATGCCAAAGGTAATAAGAGAAAGATTCTTTTTTTCGGGCTTAGGGTAAGCGGCAAAATCATGGCCAAATATCCGCCCAGAATGGCAGGTGTCGGGAACGGAAAGAAGACTCTCCGTTCGGCGATCTTTTCTAAGACAAAAGGGTCCGTAATCTTTGTTTCTTTGACATAATTCAGTAGAAACTGGAAACCGAAAAAATACTGGTAGATAGCAAGAAAACTTATTAAAAGCGCAGCTAAAACAATTTCGGGGACAAGCCTTTTTTTCTCTTCTTCCGACAAGGGCGCGATCAATACGAATAAAATAAAACCAAGAGTGTATTTGCAGATCTGTTCGAGACTTTGCGGCTGTCCTATTGAAAAAAACATAGTAAACATTAAAAAAAATACAAAAAATAAAAGAGGATATTTAATAGGACGAAGTTTTTCCAAAGAAAGCCCTCTGAGCACTATCCAGAGAGCTGAAAAGACGAGCAACAAAACAAAATATAAAGAACTCAATAAGGTGTCGGGCTCAACGGAACTTGAGGATGATAGGGCTAAGGGGAGAAAGAAGATTAATATACCCAGCAGTGAAAGCATGATGGCATGATTTTATGTAAGGAAGAAAGAAATGTAAACGAGATAAATGGTCCTGAGGCTGGCTTTTATCACCCCCCTTATTAAGGCCATGATGCAGGTCATTGATTTCATTGTCGATTCTCTTTGTTGGTGGTAGTCTTTTGTGCGGCAAAGAGCTGTTTTTTGTCCAGGCGATTCTTATAACCAAGGTTGGTCCGTTGTCACCCAGGAAGTACCTATGCTTTTTTCTTACATCACTGGGTTTCACGGATTTAAAGACATGATCCCATAGCAGGCGGTTTTTTATGGACTACAATCAATTTAAAATACTGTTTTCGTATCGAGAAACACTTTGGAAGATGGCTATCTGCCAACTGAAGACCAAGTACTCGCAGTCACTGTTAGGACTGGCGTGGGCGGTCATCAATCCATTTTTGATCATGCTGGCGGTAACATTCGTCTTCGTCTGTGTTTTTAAAACAGACATCAAAAATTTCCCCCAGTTTGTTTTAGCCGGTATTTTCCCGTGGTTCTTTTTTTCGAATTCCGTTTCTGAAGCGGCCTTTTCCGTTCTAAGCCAAAAAAATGTCTTGCGACAATTCAATCTTCCCGCGGAAATCATTCCTCTGGCTTCGGTATTGGGAAATTTTTTCAATTTTCTTATTGGGTGGATCTTCATTTATCCGTTGTTCTTATGGTTCAAACCCCAGAGCATCATGCTTCTTCCATTTTTGGTGGTCGGCCTTTTTCTGACCCTCATCTTTGTCGCCGGGGCGGGTCTTATGATATCGATCCTCAATGTTTATTTCCGTGACATCGGCCAGCTTTTGTCGGTCATCCTCATGTTCTGGTTCTGGATCACGCCCGTTTTTTATTCCGTGGAAATGGTTCCTCTGAACTTCAGATGGATCTGCCATTTCAACCCCATGACACAGTTTATTGTTTTTTACAGAGGGATTCTCTTCGAGAATCGCGTCCTGCTGCCTGAATTAGTCAGTATCGCCGGCACGGCTTTTATAACACTGCTGACCGGATGGTTCACTTTTGTGTCGTTGAAACAGAATATTTTAAAAAAGATATAACATGATTGATGTTTCTGTCATCATCCCAACCTATAACCGGAAAAATGGTTTAGTAAAATGCCTGCGTTCTTTAATAAGTCAAAATTATCCCCATGACAAATTTGAGATCATCATTATCGATGACGGCTCCACTGAAAAACTGGATGGAGAGTGGGGGATAACCGAAAGTGAAAGGCCGGGTTCTTTTCGCCAGTCGCTACCCGGCATCCGTATTTTCCGCCAGGAAAATAAAGGGCCCGCCGCAGCGCGGAACAGGGGTATCGACCTGTCCTCGGGCAATATTGTTGCGTTTATCGATGACGACTGTGAAGCACATCCCGATTGGCTGGCCTTGATGGTAAAGGCTCATCAGGAACACCCTAGTCTCATTGCTATTGGCGGAACCACTTTGACGGCGAATCAAAAAGCCTCCGTTGTTGTCGGGCAATACCTTAGTACATCTAGCATTGAAGCGAACCTCTCCGGGAAAAATGAAATAATCTTTTTCCCGACTTGCAATGTTTCGTGTAAAAAATCTTTGTTTGCCAACCATCGGTTCGACGAAGATTTCCCTTTGCCGGGAGGAGAAGACCTGGAATTCTTCTGGCGTCTTTTCCAGAGCGGATACCGGTTCCGGTGGGATAAAGATATCAAGGTCATTCATTATCGCGATGACTCGCTAGCAAGCCTTGCCAGACAAGCCTATATCTACGGGAGAGGGAATCTATTGGTCAAGCACCTGCACCCCGATCATGTTCATCTTAAAGAGCTTAAAACGGACGGAGCATTTTTTTGGATAAGCACTTTTATTAATTTTCTCAAGATCCCGAGATTTTGTTATTTGCTTAGCAAAAGATTACTATGTGAATATCCGGCAATGAGTCTCTGGAAAAGGGCATCCATGGCCGGATGTTTTGCTCTCCATAAGATTTTCTATCTGTGGGGGAATATAGCTGAGTTTTTAAAGATCGAAGGAGGAAAAGAGAAATTCGTGCTTCAAAACACGCACGTGCCTCGGCTGCTTATTCTGGATCTGACGCACGTTTGCAACCTTCAATGTAAGATCTGTGATATTTGGAAGACTGCGGCCGCTAAAGAAGATATCGGCACCGTCTCGATAAAGAAGCTGCTGCGGGAGGCCCGGGAGATAGGGGTGAAAGAGATCGCTCTTTCCGGCGGAGAAGTTTTATTGCGTAAGGACATTTTTGACATTTTCGATTATGCAAAAAACCTTGGGATCAAAGATCTGGGGATTCTTAGTAATGGGGTCATCGTTAAGGATTATTTTGAGAAATTGAAACCTTATTTGCTTGATCGTACCGTTTCCCTGGTCATTTCGTTCGATTCCTTGACGCCGGTTCTTCATAATGAGATCAGAAATTCTCCAGATGCGTGGCAAAAGACAAAAGAAAGCCTGCGTCTTCTTTCGGATCTCAAGCGCGATTATCCCGGGATCAACTTCAATGTGATTAGTATTATTCTGAATCAGAACCTCGAAGAATTGTATGCGTTGGCCGAATTCGTCAGGTCTCTGGGGACAAACTCGCTGCAATTCCAGGCGCTGCTTCCAAATAACCTTAAAATGGCAGAACGAAAAAAGTCGAAATATTGGATCTCTGAAGAAAGGATGCCCATCCTTAGAGAAATACTAAAGAAATTGGTTAAGCTCAAAAATGCCAACCCGGATTTTATAAAAAATTCTTCAAAAAATCTCTCACTGATCGAAAAATATTATCAAGGCACCTTGTCGTCGCGGGACGTCCAATGCGTTTCAGCTTCCGAAACCGTTTTGGTCTCGAACAAAGGGGAGTATGCGACCTGTTTTTCCGTTTATGGGAACTCCCAAAAGCAATCACTGAAAGATGTTTTAACAAGTAAGGGAAAAAGCACCGCGCAGGAGCGGGTCAAGAAATGTTCTTGGCCTTGCCTTTTGCCGTGCTTTTGTGACCGATGAATCGCGGACAGTTTCAGGAATTAAGTGTCCGGAATTTTTTATTCTGGCTTTCCCGTAAGATTGATTACCCCCTGGTCCCCCCGGATGTGGTGCAGGTCAATTTTACTTTTCATTGTAATTTGAGTTGTTCAATGTGCAGCATGCATGAACAAAGGGAATTTTTGCTGGAACAAGGCAGGGATACGGAGATCGATCTCGAAACGTTCAAAAAAATCGTCCGTGAAACAAAAGAGCTTGGAGCAAGAGGTATTCTCCTGATAGGAGGAGAGCCTTTTGTAAGCAAGGATATCTTTCAGTTCGTAAAAGAGGCCCGTTCGAATGACATTAATCCGATCATTGTTACTAACGGGACTCTTTTGAACGAAGAAAATATCCTCCGCTGTTTCGAGTACGGACTTGAGTGGCTTAGCATTTCTATCGACGCTGCTACAGAACATGGCTTTGACAAGATACGGGGAGAAGGCAGTTTCAGACGGGTTATCGGGAACATAAAGATGCTTAATGAGCTGAAGAAAGCTAAAGAAAAACGCTTCCCTAAGATTGTCGTAGTGGTCACTCTCATGAATAGCAACCTGGAAGAGCTTCCTGAAGTGATTGACTTGTGCCGGCAGCTTAAAATAGAACGGATTATTATCCAGCCAGTCGTGATCGACAATGCGGACCAAAGCGCAAGGGATTTCAACTCCTCGCTTTTTATACCGTCCGAACGGTTCGGTATTTTAGATGAAACTATCGATCATTTGATCGCATATAAAAAATCCAACCGGGATAATTTTGATTTCATTTCAAATGATGTCAGACATTTAGAGCTCATCAGGAAATATTTCAAAAAGGATCTCAAGGCCATCAAAATGCCCTGCTACGCCGGATATAATCGTCTTCAAATCACCCAAGATCATCGGGTCTATTTTTGCATACCTCCCAACAAAAAATACGACGCTTCATTTGGAGATATCAAAAAGAGCACCCTTAAGGATCTTTGGTTTTCCGAAGACGCTAAGATCCGGAGAAAGCTCATCAAAAAATGCAAAGTACCGTGTTTGCAGTGGTGTTCCTACAGGGATGATTTTTTAGAATGGTCGGCGGTCTTTCAGAAGCTTTTGATCAAGGATGAGAACCATGGGCATTGATCGTTTATTCGATTTTTTTGCAGTCAAGAAGACAACGGATATCGTTTTAGTAATGTGTCCCGGATGGGGAGTGACTCAACCGCCCGTTGGCATAAGTTATTTAAAAGGATTTCTCGAACAGTCTGGGATAAAAACGCAGTGTTTGGATCTCAATGTGGAATTATATAAGTCTTTTTCCGAGAAAAAATACTGGGAATTAAATTATCCCGAGCATTTCATGATCCCGGAGACTTTCGAGAAAGACATTCTCCCTGGTCTCCGACCTTTTCTTAGCTCTTGGGCAAAGCAGATCCTTTCCTATAAACCCAAGATCGTCGGATTTTCACTCTTCATGTCAAATGTAAATGCGGCTATTTTATTGGCCAAAGAATTAAAAAAAATGAATCCTCATCTTATCATTGTAGCGGGTGGCCCCGAGGTAAGCCGGTTCAAAAAAATCGTCGTCGATAAAGGCCAGAGAATGGCAGTATTAAATCAAGAGCTTCTTACGTGTTTTGATCTTTTGATCGAAGGGGAAGGCGAATACATTTTGCAAGAATTGATGCAGCGGGTGAGAGAGCGTGTAGACATTTACGATCTAGAGAATACTTTTTTTCAAACAAATGAAAAGATAATTTTAAGCAAACAGCGGTTACCGATCAAAGACCTGGATGTGCTGGCTCCGCCCGATTTTTCGGATTTTTCCTTTGAGAAATACACCCAAAAAACATTACCACTCATGACCAGCCGGGGCTGTGTAAACCGTTGTGCGTTTTGCGCAGACAGTCCTTTGTGGAAAAATTATCGTCAGCAAAGCGCGGCCAAAGCTTTTCAGGATATCCATTTTTTGATCAAAAAATACGGGATCAAAAATTTTGAGATCGTGGATTCTATTTTTAATGCAGATATCGGGCGTCTCGAAAAAATTTGTGATTTGATCAATGAAGCGGGGATCCGGATTCGTTGGTCCGCGAAGGCAACGATCCGTAAAGAAATGACCCCGGCCTTGATGGCCAAAATGAAAAAAGCCGGTTGTGCGGATTTGGGATACGGAATCGAAAGCGGTTCCCCCCGGGTACTTTCCGAGATGAGAAAAAATCTAGTTCTGTGTGATGCGGAGAAGGTGATCCGGGACACTTATGAGGCCGGCATCCGGGCGAATTGCTTCTTTTTGATAGGTTTTCCGACTGAAACGGAAGAAGATTTTAATCTTACGATGGACTTTATCTCCAAAAATGCGCCGTACATTTGGCGATTCGATCAAATTACCGGGTGCCACATTGAAGAGGACTCTTATTTGGGTTCCCATTTGAATGAGTATGGAGTAACTCTGGAAAAGGGGGGGTGGTGCAGCGATAAAAGCACGCCGGATATCCGGCGGCAACGGCTCAACCGGTTCCGTGATTTTGCTCGGCAGCTTCATTCCCATTATCAGTGTGAAGTTCAGGAATAAAAAAGCGTCAAGAAAATATTTTAAATTGGATTCTTTCACACTATTTTCTCCAACCCTGGATTGCACCCCGAAAGATAAAATCGCCCGATGACTTACAAGAGAAAATCAGGCAAGCTGATTTTAAACATTCTTGTGAATACTCTCGCAAGTTTTTGCGCCCTATTTTTGTTATTAGTAATTCTTGAATCTTCATTTCGGGTTCATGCGATCAGCCTACAGGAAAAATCTTCTGCTACACAAGCACCCGAAGATTTTTGGTGTCAGTATGATCCTGTTTTGGGGTGGAGACATATCCCCGATAAAGTAGTTCCACGGGCTTATCCAGATATCCCCGTTGTTATAAATAAAGAGGGTGTCAGGGCAGATAGAGAATATGGCTTCGAACGAAAGCGGATCCTGGCTATAGGGTGTTCGTTCACTTTTGGGCATGGAGTTTTGAGAAAAGAAGCATGGCCGCAGCAATTAGAAGATAAGCTGCGATCAAATGGCTTCGATTACGATGTCATTAATTCGGGCGTGTGTGCTTACGGGCTAGATCAGACGTACCTGTTTTTTTTAGAAAAACAAAAAATATTTAAGCCGGATATAGTCATTCTTGGGTTGATCATGGATGACCTTAACAGAATTGTTAAATGTCGATGGGATACAGGGATCGGAAAACCCAGATACAGGCTTATTATAGATAATTTAGTTCTTACAAATGTGCCAGTCCCCCGGAGAGTTCAACCGGGAAATACATTTCAGGATTGGGCAAACATACTTTTTGATCCTAAGAAAAGCTATTTTGTGGATTTCATTATTAAAAGATTAAATATAAAAATATCAGTCAGCAATAACGAAACAGAAAAGCTGCAAATAACGCAAAAAATCTTGCAAGAATTTTCGGACAAATGCAAAGAGAACAACTCTAAATTTCTCGTCGTTTTCTTAGATCCGATTTCAATGGACCCAATCCCGGACGTGAAAGGATTTCTTATAAAAAATAAAATAGATTTTACAGAAAGTTCTGAAATTTTCCGGGGGCAAAAAGACATTTATTTAAAGAATGAAGGACACCCGAACCGTCATGGCTATGATCTGATGGCTGAGCAAATATATAGATTTCTCCTGTCCCATAAAAAAGAATACCATCTTTAATGATCGGCCGCATATACACAATTAGAGTGACGACTGTTTTTTGTTTTTGAATTTTCAACATTAAAAAGAAATTGATGCAAAAATGAACAATCCCATTTTATTAAAAACAGGGGGCTATAAGGGAGGGAAGATCCATGATTTGATTTTTTGTTCGGGCATTGTCATTTTTTCCTTCGTTTTTTATTCCTCGAGTCTAATCCCTACCTTCTATGCAGACGATCCCATCTGGCTTTATCTCGGCAAAAGATTTCTAACCCAAGGCACCTTTTGTTCTTATCCGTACTACTACAGGCCCTTAGTCACCCTTTTTTTTGCCGCTCAATACTTTTTTTTTAAAATGCACTATCTTTATTACCATATTTTTAATGTCGTTTTATTCACATTTGGGGCCGTCCTTTTTTTTATTTTAGCCAAGATCATTTTTAAAAACAGACTGATCGTTTATACGATCACCGTTTTTTCGGTGTTGAATCCTCTTAATTTTGACAAAATTAACTGGATCGGAATGCAATCCTATCTCTGGGAAAGTATTTTTTATTTGACGACTTTTATCGGTTTTGTTCTATATTTTGAGAAAAATAAAACACGTTATTTTTTGATCTATCATTTGGCTTTTGCCGGCGCGCTTTGGACTAATGAAACCGGGATTATACTTATCCCGTTATTATGGGTCTTGTATTTCTCGCTTCTGAAGGAGAAAAAAGCGGTTTTAAAACGAAAAGATCTTCAAAGATACTTTCTCGGAATTTTCATTTTATTTCTCTTCTATGCTTATCTCTATGCGTTTAAAGCCTATCCGCGATACTCATACTTTAATCAACTTGGCTTGGATATTTCATGGGCGAAATTGGAAGATTTTTTCAATTTCTTGGCTATCAAGCTCAGCTATATCATCCTTTTTTTCCCCGGAGGAAACCACTTCTTCGATGTAAGGATATTTACCCAAGCCTTTGTCGTTTTCGTTCTATTTTTCTTGATCATAGCGTCCTGGATATCCAAATGGTTTATCCTGTGGTGCGTCCTGCCCCTCTTGTTTTCTTATTTTTCGCCTAATCAGCATCATTGGATGACAAGCCTCATATCCATTTCATCTCTGGGCGTATGGATGCTTTTGGGGTATGGGATGCAGCGTTTCCTTTTTTATGTGAATCATTTTTCAAGTAAGGCCCTGAAAAGACTATTATACGGAAGCAGTATATTGTTCTTTATTTGCACGGCGTTTTATCTTGTGGGTTTGGCGAAGCCCATAGGCTTGAAACACTTGAGGCAAAGCGACAAATATAATTATTATGCCGATATTGTTAAAAAAAGATGCCCTCAAATAAACGGGAATTTAGAAGTTTATTTTGTCGATGGCTCATCTTTTGTTTATTTCAACAAGGAAGGGGATTTTTATTCTTTCAAAAAATGCAAGGGGTCCAATCTCGATTTTGATTACTTGTCTTTTTTGTACCATTTGAAATTGTTGTACAACAATGAAAATATAAAAGGTTTTGCGATAAGCACGAAAGATGTAAGCGCGTTGGCCGGCAGGGAAAACGCCGTTATCCTAAGTTTCATCGAAGGTGAGAGCGCTTTATAATTTCGGGTAATTTTTTAACGCTTGTTATAACTCGGATGTCTCGGCATTGTCCGCCCGCATCTTGGATCAAGTTTGATCGCATGGTTGCGCTTCAATGTAATATAATTATTTTGAAGAGAGAAAGGTTTTTTAAAAATGCAGGCATTGATATGGCGTAATATTTTCAAAGATAATTTTCAGGGGGAGAGAGGAACGATATGGGTTTTGGGGGGCATTCTATTACTTGCCTTTGCCTTGCGCGTTTGTCCTCTAAAAGATTTAACGAACGGGAGCCTCTACTTCGGAGAGGCGCAAACAATGGCCGATGCTGCTTTGCCGATCTCCGAAATCGCCCCAACGGTAGTGAAAGATCAAGGACCTCTGAAATTCTACCTTTTACACGCGATGCTTTATTTGGGGCGTGGTGAATTTTTATTAAGATTGCCGGCTCTTTTTTTCGATCTGGTATCCATCCTGCTTTTATTTTATTTAGGAGCGTTGCTCTTTAATAGAAAAACAGCTCTTTTAGCATGTTTTTTTATGGCCGTTTCGATATGGCATATTCATTATGCAACGTCGGCTAAAAACTATCCCCTTTACGTTTTTTTGATATTAGCCAGCACGGTTTTTTTATATCGCGCTGTAAAAACCCAGAACATGCGGGATTGGTTCCTTTTTTCAGGTGCATCTATTTTTTCATTTTACGCATTTTACCCAAGCCTGATCATTTTAGCAGTACAGGTTTGTTGGTTTTTTCTTTGCTACGGCAAGTGCAATCATTTGATAAAACGTTTAGGGATATCGCTCGGGTTATTTGCTGCCATGGTAGCTCCTTGGGGGCACAGGTTGATGGTTGCTTTTGAGCGTAAGCAGAATTTTGGTACTGGGCATTGGGGCTTGCAGGGTCATGAGATCTGGGGGGCTCTCAGGGATCATTTCGGTGGTGTTACGGGGCCATATCCATGGGGTATTTTTATTTTCGTCCTGAGTTTTGTCTGGATCTTTCATTTTCAAAAGAAAAAATCCCAAGCGCTTCTTCTTTTAATGCTTGTCGTTATACCGATTTTCTTTTTTATATTCTGTTTTTATGTTTTTCACATAAGTATAGTTCCGCGGTATTTTTTACTGATCTATCCTTTTTTCCTTCTAATGTCGGCCTCCGGCATCGCGTCTTGGTCACATTGGGTCGCAAGATTGGCCGGAGCGTTTGTTTTTTTATTACCGTTATGCTTGTACGGGTTTTATCAGATCAATCCGCTGAGCTGGCGCTATATTCCGTATGATTATTTGCGCCATGATGAAGATTTTGCTGTTATGGCATCTTTGATCGAAAAAAATTATGGTTCCTTGGATTTTGTAGCCGTAGAGTCATCTCCGGCGATTCTTGGTATTCAATATTATTTAGACAAAGCTAATAAATCACCCGTGGTTATATTACGTAAGAATTCCGATCAGGATCGATACTTTATGTACACAAATCCGAACATCACCCTTTACGGCATTGATGGTGATTTGCCCCTGCTAAAAGATTTAGCCGCTGCCGGCCGCCTTTTGGTTATTGATGTCGGACATATAGACAATTTTAAAAATGGCGAGGCGATCATTTCCTGGCTCAAATCTAGCGCCTACCGCGTTGAGCGTGGTCATGGCGTGGAATTTTATTTTATTTCACCGCCACCGCGTATTTCGGGAAATTACAAGGATTCTTCAGAGGCTGCTCGGCAACGGCTTTTTCTCGAGTCTTCTATTAGAAGACGCTTGATCTACCCGTTTAATCGTAAAGAATGGGCTCTCCGTGAAAATTAACCGCTTATTGAGAATCTACGGGCAATTCTACCGCAGATGTGGCAGAATTTTTGAGGTAGTAAGAGATTTGGCTAGTTTTATTTTCCTCAAAGAGGATTACCGGAAAATCACTGTTAATGTAACAATGTTTGCCGGGTTTACAAGACGCAAGGATTTCTAAGTGAAGACCTTCTGGGTGTGCTGACTATGAAAATTTTATTGATACAATGCCCGTGCGGTTTTGGGAGTGAAATGCCCAGCTTGGGCTTGGCGTATCTTTCTGCTTTTGTTAAAGCGCACGGGCACAACGCTGCCATCAAGGATCTAAGTATCGAGCTTTATAACCGGGTCGATTCCGAGAACAGGAAATTCTGGGACTCGAGCAATGGTTATCAATGGTATCTAACGGAAGCTTTTTACAAGATGCCTTTTTTGAACGAAAAACTTTTTGAAAATTTTTGTGATCAAATACTTACAAGCGATGCGGAAATTTTTGGTTTTTCGATACAGAATACTTCAGCCGTGTTTACTCTGGAGTTGATCAGGCGCATCAAGGCCAAAGCCCCTTCGCGCAAAATCATTCTGGGAGGGCCAAACTGTTACAATATTTCCGGAGACGATTCAAATTTCAAACTTAATTACGGTCTAGAGCAGTTTTCCGACATCATTGTTGTGGGAGAGGGAGAGCAAACACTTCTTGAGATTCTGGAACGTCTGAGGGCGGGGGAGTTGCTGGATGACTGTAAAGGCATCGCAATACCGAGAGACGAGAAATGGGTTTTTAACGGGTTTCGGGATCTGCGGCTAGATCTGAACGAACTTTCCTTTCCTGATTTTGACGCGTTTAATCTGAATTTATATACCGCGAAAAATACACTTCCTTTACAGACAAGTCGCGGATGTGTCATGCGCTGTGTTTTTTGCACGGATACCAGTTTCTGGCGTCCTTACCGGTTTCTTGACGCAGGCAACGCATTCCAAACAATTCTTCAGATGAAAAAACGTTACGGTATCCGGGTCATTAGTATTAACGATTCGCTCATGAACGGGAACGGCCAGAATCTTATGGATCTATGCGACCTCATGATCAAAAACAAGATGGAGATTGTATGGGGGGGCAATTGTCTTGTTCGCAAGGGATTGGGCAAGGATTTTTTCAAGAAGATAAAAAATGCGGGTTGTCGTTATGTGATTCTGGGGATTGAAAGTGGCTCGAATAAGATTCTTAAACTTATGCATAAAAGCTTTACAATCGAAGACGCTAGGGAATTCATTGAGGCTTGCCATCATGAGAGTATCGAAGTGGTGGCTAATTGGATCGTCGGATTCCCCGGGGAGACGGAGGAAGATTTTATAGCAACCGCGGATTTTATCAGAGAAAACAGAAAATTTATAAAAAGGAATACCTTCAGCATGCTCACGATCAATCAATTTTCCTATTTGGATCAACATCGGGATGAATTTGGTATTGTGCTTGACGGCCCTCATCTTGGCTTGTGGTACTCTAATGACAGGCAGAATACGATCGAGCTAAGAAGCGCCAGATTAAAAATTCTTGAAGAGAATGAAGCCGAATGGCACCGTGATTACAGCATTACAAGACAGACTTCGGTTTGAATGAAAATAAAAAATTAAAAAACGCGGTTTTTATTCAAAACGCAAAAATTTTTTTAAAAAATGAGTTTAAAATGGATCCGCTGAAAGAATTCAAAAAGAATCTCGAGTATCATTTTTCCGAAACGCTGGGGCATCCTTTTGCCAAACCTTACTGGATCTATATAAGTCTGAGTCATGAATGCACGTTCAAATGCCAAATGTGTGGTGTGGTCAATATCCTTAAAGGGTACTCGCTTTCGACGGGACAAGTCACAAAGACACTCGATGAGATTGCGGGCTGGGGAAGAGATTGTGTCGTGTTGTTTACCGGCGGAGAGCCATTTCTTCGAAAAGATATTTTTGAGTTAATCCATCATTCGATGAAAAGAGGACTCAAGACCGAAGTGGTTTCCAATGGCTCCTTGATCAACGAAGAGCTCGCTCAACAGATCGTCCGTTCAGGGCTTCAGAATATCGCGATCTCTCTGGATGGGGAAAACGAAAAAACCCACGATACCGTCCGTCAAAAAGGGGCTTTCCTGAAAGCGACCGTAGCTTTAAGGAACCTTGTAAACGCAAAAAAAGAAGCCGGAGCCGGACCTCAGATTTCTGTCTGGACCACTATTATGAAGGAGAATGTTGACGAGCTTTTCAATATGATCTCCCTAGTGAAAGGTCTAGGGGTCGAATGTTTGGTTTATCATCCGGTAGTAGTCGCGCAAGACGATATGCAGAACACTTCGCCCAACGCACCTTTTTGGATCCGGGATGAAAAGCTGCTTGTCTTGAAAGACCAGATCGACAAGATTGTTGCCTATAAAAACAAACATGGGTTAGTAGCTTTTTTGCATGACCCGTATTTGTGGATCGATCATTTCAAAGGTGTTCTGACCAAAAAACAATGGAAATGCAACCCCTTCGTTTTTCTTAATATTGGACCTGACGGAGAAGCAAGGAGCTGTGGCGCCAGTTTTGGGAACATCGCTGAAGGGGGTCTCAATGTCTGTTTGACAAGTCAGGAAGCCGATAGGGCGAGGGCAACCATGAAACAATGTCAAAAACCCTGCTTGCAAACTTGTTGGGCACATCCGGAATCTAATTCTCTCCAAGGGATCGCGGAAAATTTTCTCGTGCAGATTCGGGAAAGAAAAGACAAGGAAGATCTTTTAAAGGAAGCCCGGAAAATCATCAAAATCTACGAAATGAAATTATTAGAAGAAAACAATGCTTAGAGAACTTATCCTTTCGATAACCAGCCGGTGCAATTTGCGGTGCCGGATGTGCGATATCCCTTTAACAAAGACCGAAGAATTGGATACCTGTGTTTGGGAGCGTGTGATACAGGAAGCGGCCTCATTAGGTGCTACGCTGGTCGTTTTTAGCGGAGGGGAACCTTTATTGCGGGAGGATCTGTGCGAATTAATAGCATTTTCAAAAAAACAAAAAATGACCGTTTGTGTTACCTCCAATGGTATTTTAATCGATGAAAAACGAGCTTATGAACTTCTGTGTGCAGGAGTGGATGTTGTTAATGTTTCGCTCGAAGGTCCTCCCGAGATCCATGACCAGTTCAGAGGGAAAGGCAGTTTTGACCGGGCTCTTTCAGCGATAAAAAACCTGAATAAATACGGCATTGAATGTACGGTCGCAAGCGTTGTGACCGCAAAGAACTATCAATACCTGCCTTATGTTGTTGAATTAGCCAAACAAGAGGGCGTTACACATTTAAAATTCCAACCTTTTAGCCGCATATTCCTCAGCGCCGGGAAAAACGAGGATGAGTTTTTTTTATCCGAAAAAGATCTCCCCGTTTTTGAAAAAACTATCAAAGAAGTCGTAAATTTATGCCGGGCTTACGGCATTGGAACAAATCCCGCAAAATATTTTGATGAAATGCCCCGCTATCTTGTGGGAAAAACCGCCGGCGGGCAGCACCATTGTCCCGCCCTTTATCTGTCATGTCCGATTAATGCCCGGGGGGAGGTCTATCCCTGTTGGGTCCTGAGCGGACAGGACTATATGATTGGCTCCGTAAAAGAAAATAATTTTTCCAGCCTTTGGAATTCCTCCAAACGGATTGAAATTATTAAAACGATCGGTAAAAAGGGTTGCCAAGGTTGTTTGATGAGCTGTTATGACGAGAACTTCGGGAAAGAAGGCCTTGATATGAAAATCTCCAAGCATTTGGGGCGATTACGGCATACGGGTCCTAAGAAATATATTTCCGGATACATCAAACGTTGGGAAAAAAGGCTGAAATTTTATGCTTCGTGGCGTGGAAACGCATCGAGCGCCTTAAGACGTGTTCAAGCTAAATTGGCAAAAAAAATCAAAGCAACGCCAACAGAAGAACTCGCGAAAAAAGAGGTGAGGGGCGCTTTAGAAGAACTTGGCCGTATAAAACGATTGTTTGAAAAAGAAAGTAAAAACATCCGGTGAAAAACGGCCATAAACCATCGCCCATTATTCTAGGCGCAGGATTAGCAGGGTTGTCCTGCGCCTATCGGCTTGCAGCGAAAGGTACCAAGGTTATGGTGCTTGAAAAAGAGCCCGTATTAGGCGGACTCGCAGCAAGTCGTGAAGCCCATGGATTGTACTATGATTACGGCCCTCATCGATTCCACTCACAAAAAACACACATCATCGATTTCCTTAAAGAGCTTATGGGGGATAATCTCATAATTCAAAAAAGAAAAAGTGAGATTTTTATGAACAGCAATTTTTTTGTATACCCTTTAAGTACGAGTAATATTCTTGAAAATATGCCCAAGCATGTTTTGTTGAAATGTTTCTACGACTATATCCTGGCAAGGATCAAAAGCTTCTTTAGCTCTTCGGCGGATGATTCTTTCGAATCATGGGTCATAAAGCGGTTTGGAAAGACGCTCTATCAGATCTTTTTTGGCACTTATACTCAAAAGGTATTGGGTTTGCCCCCTTCGAAAATTTCCAAAGATTGGGCCCAACAAAGAATTCACTTGTTGAGTTTATGGAGCGTCGTGGAAAATGCCATCTTTAAATCAAAAAATCCTCCGCGCGCTCATACGAATAATTTTTACTATCCCCGGGAAGGTGGAATAGGTCAAATCGCCGAGGCTTTGGCGAAAAAAATCTTGGAAAACGGTTCACAAATACTATTGGCTGCAAAGATAATAAACATCAAATGCACACAAAGCGGCATTGGCAAAAGCACTATTCAATCGGTGGTTTTTGAACACAACGGAAAAAGATATGAGGAAAAGGTATCGCAATTAATGTCCACCATTCCCATTACCAGCTTGCCAGCGCTACTTGACAGTCCATTCCTTCTAGAAAAAAAATCTGTTTTCGAAAAAGTGAAGTTCCGCTCTTTGATATTCGCCTATCTGGTTTTAGATGTGGGATTATTCAGCGACAGTCAATGGATCTATTTGCCAGAAGAAAGATTTTTTTGTAACAGGCTTTCTGAACCTAAAAATTTCTCAAAATACAACTTACCCGACAACAAAACCATCATCTGCGCAGAAATTAGCTGTGATTATCAAGATGAAAAATGGAATATGGACCCCGAAGAAGTTAAAAAAAATGTATTGAGGGATATTGAACAGCTAGGTAGTAAGAAGATCGGTAAAGAAAATATATCGGGTTATTTTTGTCACAAAATTCATCATAGTTATCCTGTTTATACTATGAATTATAAAAATGACATCGATGCCGCGAATCAACTTTTGAGTTCATTTGAAAATCTCGACTGTTTTGGAAGAAATGCCTTGTTTAAATATGGCAACATGGATCATGTGATCGAGATGGGTTTTAAAACAGCCGACAAGTTCATTCTTAAAACTCAAGAAATGTAAGACGGTTATGAGATTAAAAAATAATATAGCCATGGGGGTGGGCGCCCTTAACGCTAACGTGTTTGGCGCCAAAACCCCGTTAAGCGTCATGCTTTCCGTTACGAATTTTTGTAACAGCAAATGCATCTATTGTGATATCCCCCTGCGAAAACAACGGGAGATGACCAGCGAAGAAATCATAAAACTGATCGATGATATGAGCGCCGCAGGGGTTCAAAAATTAAGTCTTTGGGGGGGCGAACCTCTTCTTAGAAAAGATATAGGCCGAATTATTTCCCGGGCTAAAGAAAAAGGGCTCTATATTAACTGCGATTCCAACGGCTATCTTGTGCCGGAAAAATTCGAAGAGATAAAAGACCTGGATTTCCTCATCCTTAGTTTTGATGGAGAAAAAGCATACCATGATAAAAATAGGGAGCCTGGATCCTTTGATAAATTCTTTCGCGCCGTAGAACACATCCATGGCAGGATCCCTGTATGGACATTAACCGTTTTGACAAAATACAATATTGATTCCGCGGATTTTATTGTCGAAAAAGCAAAAGAATACGGGTTTAAAACCATGTTTCAGGTTCCCTACCATCCTCAAGGGATAAGTTCTTTGATAGATGTGCGTGCTAAAGCGGAGGAATACAAAAAAGTTTTTAAGCATTTGATCGAATTAAAGGACAAGGGAGCGCCGGTTATCTCATCAAGGCGTTATTTAAACGCCGTAGCCAAGTGGCCTTTTTTCCCGGAAACCACCCACCATGAAAAAATTGCCGGCATCCCAAAATGTTGGGCCGGGAAATTGTTTTGTAATATAGATACCAACGGCGATATGTACCCCTGCTCTCCCATGATCGGACGCATGAGCCCCGTCAATTTTCTTGATAAGGGGTTCAGAAAAACTTTTGAAAGCTTGCAGGAATTGCCCTGCCGGTCTTGTTTGAGCGCTTGTTGCCTGGAAGCAAATCTGGTGTTTTCTTTCGATCTCTCATCCATTAGCGAGTGGCTGAAAAACACGCGGGAAAAAGCATAAGGATTTTTTTCAGTGGCATGATGAAATCATCATGAATAACAAAGGGGTTATGATTGTATGGCCAAAGTCGTTTTAGTTTATCCGCCGGCTATTTTCGGGAAAAAAGAAGGTTTGGGACTGCCCCCTTTAGGCATTCTGTATCTCGCTTCTTTTTTAAAGAAAAAAGGTATTTCTGTTGCGGTCATTGACGCCTTAATCCAGGGTCACGCGCTAGAAGAGCTTTTAGATGAGATTCTGAAAAACGACCCCGAGATTGTCGGTTTAAGCGCGATGACCTGCCAGATTCTGCCCGCTCTTGAAATTGCTTCAGGACTTAGAAAAAAGAAACCAACGCTTAGAATTATTGTCGGGGGGCATCACATCAACGCGACCAAGGGAGAGCTTTTTGGCTTCACGAACGATGTCGATTTTCTTTTTTATGGCGAAGGAGAAAGGGAATTTTATACCCTGGTCACGGCACTCGACAAAAAGGAACCTCTGGAAAAAATAAGAGGGTTAATTTTCAAAAAAAACGGCGCGGTTGTTATCAATGAACCACCCCTTCCCATAATCGACCTCGATGAACTTCCGTTTCCCGATCTCGATCTGTTAAAAATAGACGCATACGATATTTATTACGCGAAGTCATTACCCATGACATCCTTGTTGGCCTCCCGGGGGTGCCCTTATAATTGCATTTATTGCAGTGCTTCCATGGTGCAGGGCAAAAAATTCAGACAGCGGTCCCCTGTGAATGTTGTGGATGAGATCGAACATAATTACAAAAAATACGGGATAAAACAGTTCGCGGTCAAAGACAGCACTTTTACGGCTGACAAAAAATGGGTTTATGCTATTTGCTCTGAGATTCAGAAAAGGAATTTAAAGATCCACTGGACCTGCAATTCCCGCGCCAATCTCCTGGACGAAGACCTTTTAAAAGCGATGAAAAAAAGCGGCTGTTATTTCATCGCTTTTGGGATAGAGTCCGGAAGCCAAAAAATCCTGGATGTTCTGCGAAAAGGGATCATGGTTCAGGAGGTAAAGGAGGGTCTGGCTCTTTGTAAAAAAATGGGGATGAAAAGGATCGGTACTTTCATGATCGGGAATCCTACGGAGACTGAGGCGGATGCCAGGGAAACCCTGCAAATGATCAAAAACCTTGATCTGGACCTGGCTTTCACCTTTGCGACCATCGCTTATCCTGGTACACCGATCTATGAGTGGGCCGTGCAAAACAAAGCCTTGTTTGACAGGTTCTGGTATATGAAGAGAACCGAAGTGGCTTTTGCCGGCAATTGGGAAACCAATGGGACTTTAAAGCTCGAAGGTTTCTCCCAGGAAAAAGTAATGGAGATGGTTAAAAAGGCCAATAAAAGTTTCTATTTCAGGCCATCTTTTATATGGGGAAGGATTAAGGAGCTCAGAGGGATTGCCGGGATCAAAAGAAATTACAGGTCTTTGAAAAAACTTTTATGGAAAAAGAAATAAAAAATACGCCTTGGCGCGAAAAGATTTATATCGAATATATGGGCTGTCCTCAAAGGGCCCTCGACGCCAGGAGATTGGAAAATTATTTTATTGAAAACGGCGCCATGATTTCAAAAACACCCAAAAATGCGGATCATATTTTATTTATCAGTTGCGCGTTCAGAAACACCGACGAAAATTTTGCGGTTAAAAGGATCGGAGAATTAAAAAAATATAAAGCCAGGCTGGTGCTTGGCGGGTGTTTAAAGGCGATAAATAAAGAAAGGCTGAATGAGATTTTTTATGGCCCCACGGTCGAAACTTCCGCTCTTGATCAGGTGGATCAGCTATTTCCTCATTTTCAAAAAAAAATCGAAGAAATTTCGGATGCAAACCGTCTCTATCCTAGAGACAAACTCCAGCTGTTAAAATTATATGCAAGCTCTATAAAAAAGTTGGATTTTAATTTTTTAAAGCCAATCAGTGAATTTATTAAAAAAAAGAATCCTAAGCGATATTGGCATGTCCGAGCAGCTTGGGGCTGCACTAAGGAACACTGCACGTATTGTTCTGTGTGGAAAGCCGTGGGGGAGTTGAAGAGCAAGCCCTTAGATGAGTGCGTAAAAGAATTTCGCGAAGGTTTGAAACAAGGTTACATAAATATTCTCATTACTGCCGATAATCTGGGGGCCTATGGCACCGATATAAATTTGGCTCTGCCAGATCTTTTGGAAAAATTGACCGAAATAAAAGGCGATTACAGCATTCAACTCGAAAACGTCCATCCCTTTTTCATAATAAAACATCTCGAGAGACTGCTGCCGTCATTCCGGTCGAATAAAATAAGAGCTGTTCTCTGTCCTATTCAGTCAGGAAGCGACAGGATTCTCGCTCTCATGAACAGGCGATACAAAACTGAGCAGATAAAAAGAAGTCTGGTGAAAATCAAAGAGGCTTCTCCGGGGATTGAATTGTATACTCAAATCATCTTAGGTTTTCCATCCGAAACGCAAGCAGAGTTTGAAGAAACGCTCGCCTGCGTCCAGGAGATCGATTTTGATTTTGCGCACATCTGTGGATATCACAGGCGACCCAATCAGGATAATAAAAACCTAATAAATCAAGAAATTCCATGTGATACAATTAAACAACGAATCAATGAAACTATTAAATTCTTTAAGAAAAACAAAATAGGTTTTTTTGTTTATCCGGAATAAACCGGATAAGATCAGGTAATCAATTTTTGATTTGGAGGCGTTCTTGAAAGTGCTTAGAAAAAAAGTATTTAAAAGGGCCATGCACGCCCGGCGCGTTTTGAATGAGCCAGTTGAATATCAGAAGTCCTTTTCTCGTGGCATAAGAGTTGAAGTGGGTGAGTGCAGCATGTTGTTTATCTCTGGTACCGCCAGCATTGATGAAAAAGGGAAGACGAGGTATCCCCATGATTTAACAGCTCAGGTGAAACGCACTTTCAGCAACCTTGCGGCGCTTCTTGCTTCTGAGGGGGCAACGTGGCATGACGTTGTACAAACCCGCTGTTATCTGAAAGACATGCGGGATTATCCACTCTTTAACAAATGCCGAAATTATTTTTATAAACAACAGAGACTGATTCCTTTCCCGGCAAGCGTTTGTGTTGAAGCAAATCTTTGCCGCCCGGAACTTTTAGTGGAGATCGAAGCTGTCGCCGTCATTAAGAATTCTTTCAAAAAGAAAAAGAAGTAAAAATACCTACTTTCCTAGTTTGTTTTTTAAACTATTCTCACAAAAATTCCGTGAAATGTATCCTTTGAATGACAATCCATTGATCATTATATTAAGGACGCTTCGGGGCACAGGATGACCCTCAAGCGACGTGCAGCTCTGACAGACAGGCCGCGGTATGCTTCATGGATAAGCCTATTCCTTTTGGCAGGATGTATTGGTTGGGGATCAGAATATGCTGAAGGGGCATCCGAATGGGAAAACAAAATAGCTGCTCTGGATCTTTTAAAACAAGAAGATCTCGTTACCCTTAACACATCTCTTGCTGCGAACGGTACTTTAGGCTACTGCAAGATAAACGAAAAACTTCTCCCGCTGACTTACGAAGAATTACAGGACCTCGTAGAACGTACGGACAAAACCCCATCATTAAAGGCCCTCCACGCTCTTTTCGAACGCGCACTTCCAAGGCCCGAAGATATTTTTCTCTTAAGAGAAGATATTTTTATTAACAATAAACCCTTAGGGGACGGTTCTCCCTTTTATCGCAACACATTACTAGGCGCGCCTGTCACTGACCTAAAAGCGCATGCGGAGCAGGTCTATGTAAATAATCTGAAATTAAAGAGCTCCCCCCACGATCTCGTTATGGAAAAAAAGGATCTATGGTATGGGTCTCGTGTGCTAAAACCGGGAACGGATGCTTATCTCGGGAGAAAAGAAAACCCGCAAAAGAAATTTTCTTGGACAGAAGGTCAAAAAGAAGAATCAGCGCCCAAGAGCTGGTCTTGGCAACTAAAGGATGACTACAGGCACGATTCCTTGAACGCACAAGCCATTGTGAGACAGTTTCTGAAACATTACGAAGAAAGTCCTATTCAGTCTGTCATATACAAAAACGCTATTATTACGCGAAATGCATACAGACTTTTTTGCCTGTCACAAACCACCGGAAAGGAATTATGGTCTTTCAATCCGGACAATAGCGGGCAGGAGTTCTACCACACTTTCAGGCATCCTCACCAGAATTCCTACGGCTACGACTTTCTTTTATCAGAAGGTGTTGTATTTAGTGAATTGGGCGGCCGATTGACGGCCGTCGATATTACAAACGTTCTTCAGCCTTCTCTCAAATGGATTAAAGGGCTTGGAGAGTACGTGCTTTGTACCAAGCCCGCGATGATCAACGGAAAATTAATCTGCGGACTTATCAATGCACGGGGAGAGCTGTGGTTTTGCGGGTTTGATGCCCAGACTGGAGCGCTTGACTGGAGCAAATATATTGGTTCGTCTTCATTTCTTGCTCCAGCGTGCACGCTCAGGGCTGTCACAAACGGCGAAGTTATAATCGCGACAAATCACGGAGTTTTAGTCTGTCTTGCTTCGGACAGGGGAGAGATCCTATGGTTAAAAAAATATACCCCGCGTCATTACAGTCCGCTCGATTATTGGTGGAAGGGTTATTACAAAGATAAATTTTGGGATACAGGAAATCTCCCCTACGATACCCAGTTTCTGAAACGAGCTGATAGCAGCCTCTTATATTACAAACCTCGGGAATCGAGTTATTTCTATACGATAAATTCAAAAAATGGAGAGACCGTCCAAAAGCTTTATGTTGATCCATCTTTTTTGTATGTGCTCGGCGCTTATGATGGGAAAGTAGTTTTTCTTCAAAAGAAAGATTCTCGACTTATTGTAGCGGATATGCGGACAGGAACCGAACTCTCTAATGTCCCTATCGAGGGCGGTAAGCTTAATGGCATTCTGTATCCAAAGGAAAGCCAAATAATTTTTAAAGTCGATAAAACTCTCTACTCTTTAGATCTGGCGGATACTCATAGGTCTTTGAAAAAAATCTCCCTCGGTGAGCCCGGGTGGTTTTTGGGTGCATCAGAGCAAGGTGTCCTCACAGGTGAAAATAGGATTTTGAAATATTTAAGACTTAACAGTGAAATAGATCCGAAGACTGTTCCCGTGCAGGATCAGGTAGCTGTGCATCTTGATGATCGGGAGCGCGTGAAAAAAGAATTTCAGAAAATGAAAAAAGTACCTGAAAGTAACAAACAGGCAAGCCAGCTGTTGATGGACATCCAGCGGGCAGGTTTTTCTACGAATGATGTTTTTTCAATAGTCTGGAATAATCTCGGCTGTTTGCTGGAGCCTGCGTGGAAGGGATTCGTGGATGGTTTAAACAGCTTCTATGGCAGCCGCGTCATTACCCACCAAGATATACAAATGACTTTAAGCAGTTTCCTGAAAGGCGCCGGACTGATACCGCAAATCTCTTATCAGAAGCCTGCTATTTTAAAGGCGTTCATGAATTTATTCATCCCCCAAAAAGGGTATCAGATTGAGATTCCTGAAACATCTCTTCGCCCCGTGAACATTATACGGGGTGCCAGTCCGGCGGACTTCTTTATTCTTTTAAATAATGGGCAAATGGTGTGTGTTGGCGAAAAGGGGGATATATGGTGGGAAAGAAAAATATTTTTTGGTCCAGTATGGTCTGGTGGTAACGAAGAAGACAAGGACCGGCATCTTTATTCGGACGATATCGAAATATATCTTTACGATAATGTCCTCATCGTGAATGACCGTGTTAATGTGATAGCAATGGATGTCCATACGGGAGCATACCTTTGGAGTATGACGAACAAAAGGGAGACGCTCAACGACGAAAGCCAGCTTCCGCCTCTTAAGAAAGACTGGTCTTATGAAGCGCGGCTTTATTTTACAAAGCATATTATGATGCGAACCGAGTTTCTTGACGATGTTCTTATTGTGTCGCATGGAGATAGACTTTATGCTCTCGACCCTAAAACAGGATACCGCAAAGCATCACATCCATCAGGTCTTTCATGTGTTATGGATATGCGGGTAGTAGATAACAGATTATATGTAGCCTCACTTATTCCCGAGATGCACATAAAAATCTTTGATAAAAACCTTAAAGAATCCGGCGATTTTTCCTCTCCCTCTGAAGGCGAAAACAAAAAATTCTGGCCGCGATTGGTAATTCTCCCACGCTACATGCTTTTACATACACGTTCCAATATCCATATTTTTGATAAAAAAAACGGCCAACTTATGCATACCATGGGCATAGAGGATTTTGAACGGTATTATATCGAGCCTTACAATGACGGTTTTATCGTGATCGCCCCGTTCTTGAAAACATGCAGCTATCGCATAAGAAATGGTATCCCAAAGAAGGAGTGGGAGTTTCCCCTTGAGCCTCAGGAACAACGCCTAATGTGGGATTTCCCTTCTTTCAGGAGCGCCTATTATTATGTGATGACAAAGGAGCGTATTCTAAATTTCATAAGAAGCCGGGATGATTATTATGTTCTGGCGCTTGATCTTTCTACGGGCAAGGTACTATGGCAAACCAAGCTGGATGGGATCCAGGGCCGATTCCTCAATCTTTCTAACGGCATACAATTTCATGGCGTGCTGCAATTCATCATGACTTGTGTCCATACGGGGGAGAATTATACGAATGATCTCGATTTGACATCCAGACTAAGCACGAATGGCGGGGTGCTTGCCGTTGATGTCGATTCAGCGTTATTTCGCCTGGATACCCAAAAAGGAAAGCTTCTCCAGTCCCAGCGATTACCCTCTTGTGCGATATTTGAATTCCCGGGAGAGGATATCGTACAAACGCAGGACCACTTTCTATACAATCTTTATCGAAAGGCGGTACAGTGCGTGGTTAAGAAAAATCAATGAATATTAAAATTATGAAAAACCGATTCTTGAGTTCAGCCTTATGTCTTTTGGTGTGTGTCCTCCTGTTTAAAAACGCCCCTGGTTATTCTTCTGTTGAACAAGGCGGGGACATTCCTAATGTGATCATCATTACATTAAGCGGCGTGCGCAATGCCGAAAGCATTGCTGACCCCGAACATCAATATATGCCACACCTGTGGGGTGATATGCTGAAAGAAGGTATGTTGTATACGGATGTTGTTTGTGCCGACCAGCAATTCCACATCCCTACTTTTAATGCGGTTAATACGGGCCAGAAATTTCCTCTTTGGTACGATGTGAAAACGCCGACCATTTTTCAATATGTTAGAAAAAAATATAGCTGGCCGGCGCATAAATTTTGGATGATCGGCCATTGGCAAAATTCAGGGACATTTTACGAGACCAATGAATACGAAGATGCGAATTCTGATTTTATATCGTTGAAACTCGAAGTGTCGCAGGAATTAGAGTCAAAACTTTCAAAACAAGAGTTGCTGCTTTTGAAGTCTATGAGAGAAGACGCGAAGCGATTTTCCGGATTTAGCTTTGCTATTTGGGATACTTTTGAGGAACTATTCTACCGGTTATTTAAAAAAGTGGTTTTGGCCTTTCATCCGAAACTAGTGCATTATGTCATGGGGGGGCCAGAAACGGCTCACTATGACAGCTTTATCAGATATGCATTATCGTTGAAACGGAACGATGAAATGATCTATGAAATATGGAAAATGATCCAAGACGACCCTTTTTATAAGGATAACACTTTTCTTATGGTGAGTCCCAATATCGCAAGAGATGGTTACTATCGGTCCCACAATAACAACCCTTATGATGATCCTTCTCATACTTGGCTCTACGTGTTTGGGCCGGGAGTCGAAAAGGGTGTGACTGTAAGGCGTCCCGTATTTCATGTCGATATCTTTCCCACGGTGGCACGAATCATGAACGTAAAAGTACCTCCCGGCGACGGGAAGGCTTTATTTTAATTATAAAATATTTAAGCAGACGGCAAATACGTTCTTTTGAAACCGCAACTTAAACCCTGCGATTTTTAGGCGGCTAATGATGTTAACCGGTTCTTGGAAAATGGTTTCCAACGGAATTCCTATGCACGAAAAAATTTATATAGAATATATGGGCTGTCCACAGCGTGCGCTAGACGCCAGGAGATTAGCAGATTATTTTTTTAAAAACGGAGTTTTAGTTTCGAAAAATCCAAAAAACTCGGATTACATTTTATTTATTACCTGCGCTTGCAAGAAAAACGATGAGGATATTGCGGTTAAGAGAATTAAAGAGTTAAACAAATATAAAGCCAAACTGATCGTAGGGGGATGTTTAAAGGCGATAAATAAAAAGAGATTGGAGGGGTTTTTCCAGGGGCCGACAATTACTACCTCTGATATTGATCAAATCGACCAGCTGTTTCCGCACTTTCTTGAGAAATTTAGAGAAATTCCAGATACAAACCAGCCCTACCCCAGAAACAAACTGCAGCTTCTAAGACTTTTTTTAGGTTCTCTGAGATGGGATTTCAGTTTTATAAAACCGGTGGTGGATTATCTCAAACGGAAGAGCTCTAAAAAATATTGGTTTATCAGGGCGGCTTGGGGGTGCATCAGAGAGCACTGCACCTATTGTTCCGTATGGAAGGCGGTGGGGGAATTAAGAAGCAAGCCTTTGGATGATTGTATCAGGGAATTCAAAGAAGGATTAAGGCGCGGCTATACGAACATCCTTTTTAGTGCCGACAATTTGGGGGCCTATGGGCTAGATATAAATCTGACGCTACCGGATCTTTTGAAACAGATCGTCGCGACCGAGGGGAATTATGGCGTTGAGCTTGAAAATTGTCATCCGCGGTGGATCATAAAATATCTTGATGATCTTCTCCCGATCTTAACGTCGGGTAAAATTAAACTTATCCGCTGTGCGATCCAATCAGGGCATAGCAGGATCCTCAGCCTCATGAAACGCGGCCACACAAGTGAGCAGATAAAAAAAAGCTTATTAAAAATCAAGGGCATCTATTCTCCCATTAAATTGCACACACAAATCATCATAGGTTTTCCCTCCGAAACAGAGCCGGAATTTGAAGAGACGCTTTCCTGTGTTAAAGAGATCGGCTTTAAACTGGTCTTTATTTCCGGATATTGCAGAAGTCCCGGTCTAGGTAATATAAATCTTATAAAACAGGAAATTTCGCAGGATGTAATCAAGCAACGAATAAATAAGGCCATGAAATTTTTTAAAAAAAACAAAATTGCTTATTTTGTCTATTCATCATAAAACCAGCATTCTCAACTCGCCGTCTATTCAAGAAGAAGCATAGTTTGAAACAAGCTTGCGCATGAAGCGTATAAGGCGCAACTGATAAAAGGAGAAGACTATGAAAAAGATGCTTTACCTTTTGGTTGTTAGTACGATGGCATTGTACGCGCTCTCTTTGCCGTTGCAGGTTTTCGCAGCGGAGATAATCTTGAAAAAAAAGGCAGGTAAGTCTATAGAAGCGAAGGTGACAGAGGTCACTGATAAAAAAATCAAAATCGAATCAACGTATGCTCTTGATAAAATCAAAACCGTCAATGGCATACCCGATATAAATCAAGCTAAAATCAAAGAGCTCGCAAAATTGGGACACGAATATGTAGAAAATGAAAAATATGCAGAGGCTTTTGACACACTTAAAAAAATAGAGGAGTTGGATCCTTCCAATGTGGAAATTGTTACAGACATTACTACGGCTTTAAATAAATTAGAAAAATATGCGGAAGCGCTTCCTTATGCATTAAGGGGAATTGAAATGGACCCGCAGGATGGGGATGCTTGGCGCAGATTAGGCGACGCATACAGACACGATGGAACAAAGGAAAAAGAAGCTGTCGCGGCATATGAAAAGGCGATCGAATTACAAGGCCCCAATCCGGTCAACCAATTTGACATGGGTATTACCTATAAGTGCTACAAAGAATACAATAAGAGTCTTCCCTATTTGGAAAGAGCGTTGACAATGGAACCGGATTCTAAAGAGATCAAATGGTATTTTTATACACATTTGGGAAGATGCTATCTTTCTCTGGGCAGGCACCAGGAAGCTATAGCTGCTTTTCAAGAAGTATTAAAGCGGTTTCCTGTTTCCGAACAAGGAAAAGCTTACCATTGGCTTAGTGTCGCATATCAATCTTTAGGCCAGGGCGAAAAAGCAGCTGAATACGAACGTAGAGCAAAAGAAATACTGGATATGAAACCGGGTAAAAAAGAATAAGAGCAAAATACATTTGATTGCCGGAATGAAAGTCGGAACTTTTTAGGAGCACAGCGAAAAGATGATCGGTACATTTTCATACATCATTCCATTCTACAATTCGAAAAACACAATAGTGGAATCCATAAGCTCCATCTTGGATCAAGATGATGCGTTGGAGATCATCTTGGTGGATGATCACTCTGAAGATAATCCAAAAGATGTCATTGGGTGCTATTTAGAAAAATACGAGAAAATTAAATATATACGTAATGATTTTCAACTAGGGCCCGGTCTGTCGAGGAATGTCGGAGCTCGCGCTGCAGCCGGCGATATATTGGTTTTTTTAGATGCGGATATTGTCATCCCTCCTGAGACCAGCAGGATCATAAGAAATTATTTTTTTGAAGGTAAAATCCGTCCGCAGCCAGATGCCGTAGTAGCCAATAGGGCTAAAGAAGAGTTGTGTAAGAGTTTTGTCAGCCGGTACAAAAATTATTGGACAAGTTATACCCTGTCCACGCTAAAGGGATGGACCTCTTTTTTGGGCGCATCATTCGTTGCTATAAAAAAAGATATATTCTGGGCGGTGAATGGTTTTCGCAGTATGCCATGCGCGGAAGATAATGACCTGGGTTACCGATTGGCTATGAATGATTATAAAATTTATTTTGCAGATGATTTAATGGTTTCGCACAATAAAAAATTCAGTGTGTTTTCGCTCTTGAAAAGAGAATTTAGGGCGGGAAGAGAAGGGATAAAAGTAGCCATAGCTAATAAGGCCTTGAGGGACTTGATTCGGGAAAAAAAATTCTTCGCCGTAAACGAGAATTTTATTTATTCATTCCCTTTTTCTTTTATTTTTAGTTTTGGCGTTATCTTGGGGGTAATGTTTTTAAACCCGTTTTATTTATTTGTTTCGACGGTCTCCGCTTTAGCTATGGTTTTTCTTAACAGGGAATTTCTGGTTTATTCATCGTGCAATAAGAATTACATAAGGGGCGTAGCCTATATTTTTCTAATGATACCGCAGATGAACGCCATAGGCTTTGGCATGTTCTTAGGCTTGTGTGAATTATTAATTAAAGAATCATCAAACGTTGCTGCTTTTGTTGCGGCCCACACTAAAAGTTTTTTGAAACTTTTTGTAAAAAATCTTTTATTACCAGAACAATTGACTTTTTTTGTAACGAATAGATGCAACCTTGATTGTAGCCATTGTTTCGTGGATAAAAACAGCATTACTGAAGATCAAGAGCTGACAGTGGGAGAAATCGATAAGATCGCACAGACGATGCCCAAAATAAAGTATGTCACGATTACAGGGGGGGAGCCATTCCTGAGAAAGGATATTGTAGATATCGTCAGGACGCTTAATACAAATCTAAGACCTTTAATGATCACAATATTGACCAATGGATACATGCTCGACATTGTGACAAATAGAGTGGATGAGATTTTAGAAGATTGCCCCCAAACAAATATTTTATTAAAAATATCAATCGATGGACCTGCTGAAACCCACGATGAAATACGTCAAAAGTTAGGCTCTTTTGACAATGCATGTGCCGCTTTTGCTAAATTGAAAAAACTAAAACATAAGCATCAAAATTTTAATCTGGGTCTAATAACAACTTATACAGAAAAAAACGCAAATCATATTAAGGACTTATATGATGATGTAATCATTGGTCTCAACCCCGACCAATATGGGTTGATTCTGGAGAGGCCTAACAGGGCGAATGAGCTGAACGAGATGATAAACATCGATGATTATATAACAGTCCTTAAACAGACAAATAGAATGCTTTTTTCTTCAGCCAAAGGGTTGTTCCAAAAATTCCGTTTGGCTTATAAAACCAAAATGGCCGAGAAATTAAAAGAAATTTACCTTACAAAAAAATATCCGATGAAATGTTTTGCGGGCGTACTTAACGCAGTTATATCAGCCAATGGTGATATTTTCGCATGCGAACAAATTCATGAAAAATTCGGGAATCTGCGGGAAGCGGATTATGACTGGAATAAAGTGTGGCGGTCGCCTCAAGCTCAAAGCATAAGAGATTCCATAAGTCAAAAAAAGTGCTTCTGCACCAACGAATGCTTCATGCCTTTCAATATCTCATATAATCTCAAAAATCTTTTGGGGGTGTTAAAAACACTAATATGTATGAACAAAAACGCCCGGAGAGACACAAGTGTCTAAGGCTTTTTTTTTGACAACGGCAAAAGGGCTTTTTCCCGTTGCGTTGTTCGCTTATTTTATTTTTTATTTAACGTCTTTTTCTATCCCCGAACATTTTCAGAATAAAGAAATTTATGCGGGGGATGACCTGGAATATATCAGCATTATGGAAAGCTCGCTCATCCCGCAAGTGGATTTCCTGGATATTAAAAAACATCCAATTTTCCCCTTTATAGCGACGCCTCTTTATCGTATAGGTTTGCAATTATTTTCGGTTTTTCCATTTCAAAAAGACATAGCGCTAGTCTTTCCTTTCGCTCTGATCGGGCTGATTAACCTGGTGGTTGCTTACCGGATCTTTCTGCTTATCTTTGGAAGAGAGAATGCGGGAATTTTCTCAAAACTATTGACAGTTCTTTACGGAAGTTGTTTTTCTTTTTGGATTTTTTCTAGTAATACTGAAACTTATATCATTACCGTTTTATTTCAAAATCTTCTTATATGGTACTGTGCCAAAACCGCTTATGAAAAACCGAATATTTTTATATTAGGTTTTTTGCTTATCCTTTGCATCCTGGCATGGACCGCAATGGTCTGGATGTTTTTTGCGATCTTGATTTTGTTTTATTATAACTATAAAAATTTTAAGTCAGTAATTTTAAAAGGCTTAAGCGTGCTTTCGATTACTTTCTTTGCAACAACCGCAGTCTATATTTTTTATGATCTGTACTATAGATCTCATGCGATCCTTGCAAATAGCGAATTCGGATTAAGGGCAATGATGTGTTTTTCATTTCAGTACTTAGAAAAATATCTGAAATGGGATCCCGCTTATTTTGTTACAACATTTAAAACTTTTTTTATTAATTCCATAGTATTCACAGATTTACATTCGAATATATTCTTACGAGCGATATTCTGGATGCTTATAGCTTCTTTTTTTGCAGCGGCTATTTTAGGCATTTGGAGAAATTTACCGAAACTATCCAGAATATTTAAAATTTTGATTGGATTTGAGGGAGTTTATTTCGCTTTTTTTTGTTTTTTTTCTCCTAAAACATCCACCCAATATGCTTTGCCGGCTTTATTGCCATTGTTGATCATTTTGTTTATAAACTTTCCGGCAAGAAAGTATCTGAAATATGTTTTTGTCGCTTTATTAATAGTCACTGTTGTGGTTAACAACTTAACGAATTATTTTTTCATTTTAAGATTTGAAGAATTTCACCTATACGGGCATCAATTCCATCTGATTTCTGACAATCGATATTGAGCGAATTTTATTAAATCTAAACAAGCAGGCAATTAATGTTCCATTGCGCAAACCAGATAAAAGTTCGTAATGAAAACGCCGTTTTAAAACAAGGGCGTTCTTTAAATCATCTTATCCATTCGCAGGTTGAGTTTTAAACATGAAAATTCAGCCGATCAAACTTCTCATTTTTAAAATCGGGGCAATTTTTATAGCCCTGGTCGTTTTATTCTTGGCCGTTGAAATAATTTTGAAGATTTTCGGTCCTCCCTACTATCAATTTAATAACTGGAGCGCGGAGTATTATACAAACCCGCGAGGATATCACGTGCCCGTGAGGAGGGAAGGAGACCGTATTGTTTATGGGCTGTATTATCGTAAAAGTAAAGAACGCTACCGGCTTCCCGATGTCATTACTGAAAGTAAAACGGATAAAAACGATCTTATTTTGGGTTTGGGCGATTCATTCACTTACGGAAGAGGCGTCAAATATAATGATCTCTATCTTACATTATTAGAAAGCATGCTGAATAAAAACGGCAGTAAAATAGGAATCAAAAATTGCGCTCGAACAAACGACGACATCGAAGATATATTTGATGTATATCGTTATGAATCCTCCCAAAAAAAATATCCGCTCGTCATATACGGTTTTGTTCTCAATGATTTTGGTTTGCCCCGCAAGTTGATCGTGGGTTCAGATTTTGTAGATGTAAATAATAACCGCACTTTTAATGAAATGAGAAAAAAGTCGAGCCTTTATAATTTGATATGCCATATTGTAGATGAACGAAGACTTCATACCGTTACGCTTAATGCATATCTTGAAGCGTTTAAAGGAGAGAATGCTGAGAAGAAATTTGGAATTTTAAGAAAATTAAATCAATCCATTAAAGCCGACAACAGTAGATTAGTTATCGTTCTATTTCCCTTGCTTTACGATTTCAAACATTATCCTTTTTCCGGGATCCACCAAAAAATAGCTGTTTTTTGTAAACAGGAAGGGATCCCGCTCCTGGATTTGTTGCCGGCATTTTCAAAATATAGGGCGGAAGATCTGTGGCCAAATCCAATAGATCACCATCCTAATGAGATAGCCCATAGGATGGCGGCTGAAGAACTCGATAATTTTTTGGTCAAGAATGAGCTACTTCCAAAATAGTGGGCCAATTTTGTATTTTATGAAAGCAAATCATAGTTTTACTCATACATCTCGATTAATATAGAAAACAATAAGAGTTGCGATTTTTTCGAAGGATCTTAAATATCCTCTGGCCATGCAATTCGGGGAACAAGAGACAGCATGAATCCTAATCTTAGATACGCGGCAGGATTTTTAAAAGCTCTTTTCCAGGCCAAATTTTTTCGCCAGAGGACACCTTTTTTTGCAAGTTGGGCTTTAACCTATCGGTGCAATAGCCGTTGCAAATATTGCGATATGCCATCTCGTGTTGGGTCAGAACTGGACTTTTCTCATGTAAGTAAAATGATTAAAGCTTTGGCTGGTAGAGGATGTCGATTCCTATCCTTAACCGGAGGTGAGCCTTTATTACGAGATGATATCGGAAAGGTTATTGATTTTGCACGACAAAATGAAATATGCGTTAAGCTTAATTCCAATGGAATTTTATTTGCTCAAAAAGTAGATGAACTCAGGAATTTATCAGCACTCGTGTTGAGTTTTGACGGGCCGGAGCCCGTTCATGATAGTTTGCGAGGGGCTGGCTCTTATGCCGGGCTGATGCAAGCTGTCGAGGCAGCTAAAAAGGAACATATACCGGTTTCTTTCTGTACCGTTCTTTCTGAAATCAACCTTAATTATCTCAAAGATATTCTAGCGACAGCACGACAGATGCGGGTCAGGATTATGTTCCAGCCAGCTACACGCACACTTTATGGGAGTACACGTCCTAATCCTGTGGCGGCATCTCCAAAAAAATATCAAGCCGCTTTAAGTTACCTTCTAGCGGAAAAGAGAAAGAAAGATTCCTTCATTCTCAATTCAATCGGCGGGCTGACTCTGCTCAGCCAGTGGCCTGCTCCCTTGGAAGTTCAATGCGTGAACGGTCTTCTAGGTTGTCGCATTGAGCCGGATGGAGAAGTACGTCTGTGCAGTCTGACAGCCAGGATTCAAACGGCATTGGAAACAAAAGATGATGATTTTGAAAAAGCTTTTGACTCTTTGTTGTTAGGGCTGAAATGCCGGGATTGCTGGTGTGCGTCTCAAATTGAATTGAAACGCATGTCCATGTTCAAATGGGATGCGATCGCGAATGCCTTGAATCTATTTTAAGAAGAAGGTAGAAGTTTTTTGAAAATAGTTAAAAAAACAGGCGTGTGATGACCAAGAACGAATCTCAAGAAGCTCGAAGAACAATGTGGATTTTGGGATCTGTTTTACTTCTAGGTTTGATCTTACGCGTTTGCCCTCTGGAGAATTTGACGCGTGGAAGTTTCGAATTCGGAGAAGGTTATCTTATGGCCAATGCGGCCGCACCTTTTTCCCAGATCAAAAATGAAATCCTCCCTGAAGAAGCGCCGCTGAAATATTATTTTTTACATCCTCTGTTATATTTTGGCCGCAGTGAATTTTTGGTAAGATTGCCGGCGCTCTTTTTTGATTTGGCCTCCATTCTGATGCTTTTTTTTCTCGGGAAACTTCTCTTTGATAAAAAAACAGCGCTTTTAGCAAGTTTTTTTCTGTCGATTTCGCTATGGCATATTCACCATGCAACCATGGCCAGGAACTATCCTCTCTATGCTTTTTCCGTATTGGCCAGCACCTTCTTTTTGTATCGTGCCGCTCAAGGTTCAGGTTTCCGTAATTGGTTTTTTTGGGGTGTGGCTGCAGCTTTCGGATATTATTCGTTTTATCCAAGCGTGTTTATTCTGGCGGCGCAATTATGCTGGTTTTTTCTGTACTATGGCCGGCGCGCTGATTTGATCAAACGTCTTTTATTATCACTCGGTCTTTTTTCCATGATGGTGGCACCGTCGGTTTCCCGATTAGTGGTTGCTTTTAATCGCAAGGCGAATTTTAGGACCGGACATTGGGGTTTGCAGGGTCATGAAATTTGGGAAGCTCTCAGAGACCACTTTGGCGGGGTTGCGGGGCCACTACCGTTGGGTATTTTTATTTTTGTTTTGAGTTTGGTTTGGCTCATTCATTTTCAAAAGAAAAAAAGACAAGCGTTGCTTCTTTTAATCCTTATCGTGGTGCCGATTTGTTGCTACATATTCTGTGTTTATGTTTTCCGGATAAGTGTAATGCCGCGGCAGTTTTTACATATCTATCCCTTCTTCTTACTCGTAGCGGCCGCAGGCATTATGTCCTGGCCGCACTGGACTGCAAGATTGTCGGGAATATTTGTTTTTGTATTGCCGTGGCTTTTTTATGGTTTTTCTTTGGGTGGTTTTAAAACCAGCGGCTTCATCCCATTCGATTACCGACGGCATTACGTTGATTTTTCTGCGGTGAGATCTCTGATCGAACAAAATTATAATGATTTGGATTTTGTCGTAGTGGACCCCTGGCCGCCAATTTTCAGCATTCAATATTATTTTGACAAAAACAACAATTCACCCGTTGTGATAGGGGAAGATGCGGAAGAGCGCGGGGAATTGTATGCGAAATACTCGAATTCAAGGATCACCCTTTATGGTGTTTCAGACAACCTGTCTTTATTAAAAGATCTGGCCGCTGCTGGCCGCCTCTTGGTTATTGATGCCTCCTGGGTTATCAAAATTAAAGACCGTTATGAAAACAGTGACGCGATTACTGCATGGCTAAAAGCTAATGCCTATCGCAGTGAGCATAAATATTCCGCAGATTTTTATTTTATTTCGCCACCTCCACAAATTTCTCAGGGTGATAAGGCGTCTTTGGATAACGCACGGCAACGCCTTGCCCAAAGACTAAAAACCAGCAATAGCCTCATCTATCCATTCAATCGTAAGAAAACGAACTCGCTATGAAAACAAAGCCAGACATGAAAAAAGCATTTCGAGTGCTAGGATTTTTCTTTTGTTTCGGTTTTATGTTTACAATCTCCTGCTTCGCGAATTTGAAGATCCAGGAATCGGATTTAGCCTCAGGAAAGGTGACGTGGAGTAAGGAGGAAGGCGCGGATAAGTATATTCTTGAAGAAAGCAAAGTTGGGCCTAATGGCCCGTGGGAGATAATTTACAGCGGTACCGATAACTTTTGTGCGGTATCCGGCATCACCCGATCATGGTATCGGGTGCGTTGCTGGAAAACTGTTTCAAACGATCATCAAATTCCCGAGTGGAGCGATGTCGTTCAATATATCCCCCCCGGTTTATTTATTAAAATAGAGCCTTTAAAAAATGGATATGTAGAATGGCCCTCAATCCCTCAGGCGAATTTTTATGAAGTGCAGACTGCCCCTAAAGAAGATGGGATTTGGGATCTTGTTTACAGCGGGCCCTTTCCGGATCGTAAGATAAAAGCTATGCCGGACGCATGGTATCGCGTGCGGGCCCTTCAAAAAAAAGAAAATAAAATTGTTTCCATTACGAATTGGAGCAACCCGCAAGCGTTTTGTCCATCAGCGGAGGGGTTTCTAAGGACGAGCGGGACAGTGATCAAAGACCAGAATGGAAATGGTAAGGAAATCTTATTACGGGGAGTGAATCTAGGAAGCTTGTTTTTAATAGAACCTTGGATCCTAGGAGTCGGTAAAGCGGATGATCTCTCGATTGAAGATGAATGGAGTCTTCGTGGCATATTAAATTCCAGGTTTGGTAGTTTGCAGTGCCAGCAGATACTGGATAAATTTTACAATACTTATATACAAACCATTGATATGGATTACCTCCTTAATTTAGGGATTAACACGATCCGATTACCCATTTATTACCGCTTATTGCAACATGAAGACGGCACTTGGGTTACGAATTCATCAGGTCAGATTGATTTCAGCCAAATTGACCGGCTAGTCAATGATTGCGCAGATCGGGGTATTTATGTTTTGTTGGATCTCCACGGAGCACCGGGAGCGCAGAACAAAGAAAGACACTCTGGCAGGAAAAATTTCAATAAATTATTTGATAACTCTACAGAGGGAGAGACTTACAGAAAGCGTACGATCGAGCTTTGGCAGGTTATTGCCCAGCATTATAAAAACAATAAAACCATCTGCGGCTATGATTTACTCAACGAACCAGCCGAACCTAAAGATTCTTTTTCCAAAGAAGGCTTATGGAAGCTTTACGATCTTATCTACAAAGCTATAAGAAACGTAGACAAGAACCATATGATCATAATGGAAGGTATCTGGGATTGGGAAGCGCTCCCCAGTCCCGCCAGTATGGGTTGGGAAAATGTGATCTATCAGTTTCATTATTATCATGTTTTGGATAATAAAGAGCTTCAGGCTCAAAAGGATTTTATCGATCAGAAGATCCGAGAAGGCAGAATTAAGCAGTCAGAATATCAAGTGCCGGTGATGATCGGTGAATTCACCTGTTTAAGTTATGCCCCGACTTGGGCGTACTACCTGGAGAATTTTAATCGGGAAAAATGGAGCTGGACCCTGTGGACCTACAAATCCTATCCTTCTCCTTACGAATGGGGTTTACTCAACTATTCAGGCCCCAAAGGAGATCTCCCGGAGTTTAAAACAGATTCCTTTGATAGCCTATTAAGTAAGTTATCAAACTATGCTACTCTGGATCATTATTTATCCAATGACACATTAGTTGAATTGATAAAAAATTACTCCATACCATCTACCAGCAAACCCTTTATCAAAAATGTTTCTCCCGAAACAATACAGCCGGGACATGATCTTTGGATAAAAGGGATGAATTTCGGCGAATCGCAACAAGATAATGAAGTCATGTTTGAAAGGGTGCCGTTGCCGATAATTTCTTGGTCGAACACAGCCATTCACGTTTCTATCCCCGAAACCGAGCGCCGACCTTTTGGAATGGTTTTAGTGAAAACGGATAAAATAGACAGCAATGAGATCGTTTTGCATTTGGTGTGAGCAGAGATTCAGTGCAAGGCCAGTAAAAGGCCGAAATAGTTTTTAAGTTGTTGAAAAGCATATTCGAATATTTGTTAAAATAATAAACTATTAATCTAAAATCCTAAGAAAACAGCCTTAACTTGTTGATTTTTGAGGATTTAAAATAACAGACTAAAAATTTTATCTTGCACCGTTCATTGCTCCGGCTTATGTCGCAGCAATCCTGGAAAATGCCAGACACAAGATAAAGTGAGAAGCAAGCGGCTTTTTTGAGCGGGGCAACGCCGTATTTAAACCACGTTCTGGGTAAATAAATAGGGACAAAAAAGCCGTGAAAGAAAATGTAATCATCATCATTCCTACTTATAACGAAGCGGGGAATATCGCAGATCTCATTCGTCAGATCTATTCTTCCTCGTTAGATCCGGCCGTGCTTATTATTGATGATAATTCTTCTGACAACACGTCGGGCATTGTCAAAAGGCTGCAAGATCAGTATCCCAAACTGAACATCATAAATCGGAAAGAAAAATTCGGACTTGCAAGCGCCTACAAAGAAGGATTTAGCTATGCATTAGCAAAAGGATATGATGTCATCCTTCAGATGGACGCGGATTTGTCTCATTCTCCCGGTTCTATTTTAGAGATGATCGATTTGCTCGATCAGTATGATCTAGTGATCGGGAGCAGGTATGTTGAAAATGGGGGATCGATCAGCTGGGGCTGGGGGAGAGTTGTGATGAGCAGGCTCGGGAATATTTATGCCAAAACTTTGCTTTGCATTCCGATCCATGATTTAACCAGTGGTTTTAAATGTATGAAAAGAAGCGTTCTTGAAAGTTTAAATTTTAATTCAATAAGTTCTAAAGGATATTCCTTTCATCTCGAGGTTACGTTTTTTTCTTTTTTGAAAGGTTTTAAACTGAAGGAATATCCTATAATTTTTAGAGGAAGAATGAATGAAAGATCTAAAATGTCCTTAGGGATAGCTTGTGAGACATTTTTTAAGGTGATCACCCTATCTTTTTATAAATTCTACATCTGGATTAAGCGTAATGCCTTCCATTGATCAAGAGCGCAAGCTCGAGGTTTGACGTTTAACTGATATTTTAAAAACATTCCAGTTTCAAGCTGATTCTGATTAATTTTAAAATCCGAGTGGAGTGGAATGGCCCGCACCCGCATTATGGGAAAACTTAGACGGTGTTTGATTAACAAGTAAATGGAATGTTAGTTTTAGGTTGAATGAAGGAAATTATTCCAGAATGGAAACAAAGATCGAAAAACATATTTTAAAAAATCATTCTCAAAAAATGAAAAACACAGCATGGATTCTCGGCGGCATTCTATTGCTTGCTTTTTTGCTGCGTGTTTGCCCTTTAAAAGATTTAAACCACAGCGGTCTTTCCTTCGGGGAGGTCCAGATGATGAGGCATGCAGCGCTGCCTCTTTCTGAAATCGTCTCATTTGGAATAAAAGATCAGGGGCCTTTAAAATTCCATCTTTTGCACGCGGTGCTTTATTTGGGGCGTGATGAGTTTTTGCTGAGATTGCCAGCTCTTTTTTTTGATCTGGCAGCCATTCTGCTTGTATTTTATCTGGGAGGCATGCTCTTTGATAGAAAAACCGGTCTCCTGGCATGCTTTTTTATGGCTGTTTCGCCGTGGCATATTCACTATGCGACTTTGGCTAAAAGCTATCCTCTTTATATTTTTTTGATGTTGGCCAGTAGCTTTTTTTTATACCGTGCCATAAAAACTTCAAACATACGCGATTGGGTTTTTTTTACAATGGCGTCACTTTTTGCATTTTATTCATTTTATCCGAGCATCATTGTTCTAGCAGCGCAGGTGTGTTGGTTTTTTCTTTGTTATGGCCGACGCAGCGATCTGATAAAACGCTTAGGAATATCGTTGGGATTATTTATTGCCATGATAGCGCCATGGTGGCACAGGTTGATGGTTGCTTTTGAGTCTAAGAGGTATTGGGGAAATAACAGGTGGGGTATGCAGGGAGGAGAGATCTGGGAAGCCCTCAGGGACCACTTGGGCGGGATTGCGGGACCGCTGCCGTGGGGTATTTTTATTTTTGTTTTAAGCTTTGTTTGGATTTTTTATTTTCAAAAGAAAAAATCCCAGGCGATTTTTCTTTTAGCGCTTGTGGTTATACCAATTTCCTTTTATATATTCTGCTACTATGTTCTTCACCTAAGCATAGCGCCGCGATATTTTCTGCTTAGTTATCCTTTTTTCCTTCTGATGGCCGCCTCAGGTATTGCGTCTTGGCCGCATTGGGCCGGAAGATTGACAGGGATAGTTATTTTTTTGATGCCATTATGTTTATACGGATTTTATCAAGCGGGCGTGATCAAAGGCAACTATATCCCCTCCAATTATTTACGCCGCACCGAAGATTTTTCCGGCATAACATCTTTAATCAAAAGAAATTATACTGCTTTGGATTTTGTAGTAGTCGAAAGAGCCCCGTCGATTTTTGGCATCCAGTATTATTTGGACAAAACCAATAAATCGCCAGTAACTACTTTGCGAAAGAATTCCGGTCCAAAGTACTTTATGTATACAGATTCACAAATCACCCTGTATGGGGTTGATGGCGAATTACCTCTATTGAAGTCATTGGCTGCTGACGGGCGCCTTTTGGTTGTTGATATCGATGGGCACATAGGTGGTTGGGAAGGCGGGGATGCAATAATCTCCTGGCTTAAATCTAACGCTTATCGCATTGAGCATGATTATGGTGCAAATTTCTATTTTATTTCACCGCCGTCGGATATTTCAAAAACTTATAAAGATTCTTCGGCAATCGCACGCCAAAAGCTTTTTTCAGAATCCCGAGTCTTAGGGCATTTGATATATCCTTTTAATAAAGAATGGTCCCTGCATGAGAAATAGTTTCGAACCGGTGGTTGATTGCTGCCCGGGGGTTCTGCTAATAAAACCCCCCGAGGGTGATTTTTGTATTTTAAATACAAAAATAAAACATAGAAATCTTCATGTCTAAAAAGATTTTTTCTTTAGCAGAAAAGATCAAATCTCTTCTTATAAATCTCGCCGTCTCTATTGCCGCACTTTTCTTTTGTTTAATTTTGTGTGAATTGGCAGTGAGGATGCTAGTCCCCCAAGAAATTATGGTTAACCACCATCGGCTTTTTTGTCAGCACGATCCTCTTCTAGGGTGGAAACATATCCCCAACAGTGCGGCCGTTAGTAAACATAAAGATTATGAAGTATTTGAGAGCTTTAATTCCAAGGGCATTCGGGGGCCTGAATATTCTTATGAAAAGCAGCGAAATGAATTCCGGATTTTTATTCTGGGGGATTCCCATGCAGAAGGTTTTACCGTGGAATTTCATCAATTATTCTCTGAAGTCCTAAAAAAGGGATTGAACGATAGGAATAAAGGCGGTTCGCGGCACTATGAAGTCATTAACAGCGGTGTTGGAGGTTATAGCACGGATCAAGAGTTGTTGTTCTATGAAATTGAGGGGAAAAAATACAACTCCGATCTTGTCATATTATTCATGTGCGATAATGACATCCCGGGGAATGCGATGCGGGAGGTGTGGCGGGGCGGAAAGCCGGTTTTTGAAATTGACGGTGAAAAATTAGAATTGGCCAATGTTCCCGTTCCTGAAACGAAGAAACCGCGAGAAATGGGAAGAAGCTCAGAAGCAATGAGAGAATGGCTTTATGAAAATTCTCGTTTATGCCGGTTGATGCGAGAAAAAATCAGAAGCATTTACTTTCTCTATGACTTGCTGATTGACTTGAAATTAATGGAGAAGCCGTCGGAGCGGATCCCGTTTTATTTTCAAGCGTCGAAGAAAGTTCCTGATGAAAAAATCCGGTATGCGTGGCAAGTGACGGAAAGGCTGCTCAAAAGACTTCGGGAAGATGCAACCTCGGCGGGCGCGGATTTACTCGTCTTTTTTGTCCCTCCCCAATACGCTATTTATAAAAAGCTTTGGAATGAAAAAAAGATGAGGTTCGGGATTTCAAATAACATTTGGGACCCGGATCAGGTAGGAATAGAGCTGGCAAACATTTGCAGGAGAAATAAAATAGATTTTGTTGATCCCAGCGACATCTTTAGAAAAAGAGCTCAGAATAAAGAACGTTTGTATTTCTTCAATGACGGCCACTGGACCGCTAGTGGCGATCAACTTGCGGGGGAAATACTGGCCGAATATATCGGCGCTCATTATAGCGAGACACCAAAAAAGACTATCAATAATTAATCAGGCAAGGGTCTTTTTTTGTATGGACGTTAAAATTAAAGGGTGAGGTTACTTTTGCGTATCATTCCCGCTTAATAATGGTTTCTGTTTTAATAGAACGACAAACGAAATATTTTTATGAGTCGAAATGACCAAAGATTGATTCGATCGTCGCTGTTCCAAAAAACAGCCTTGATCCTATTCGGGCTGATCCTGACCGTTATTCTTCTTGAGGCGGGATTGCGTCTTGGCGGGTTTGTCTTATCGTCGCTCCAGGAGCATAGGAACAAGGTCTCGATGAGCCAGAGAGGGACTTATCGCATCATGTGCCTTGGGGAATCTACCACGGCAGGGCAATACCCTCCTTTTCTTGAAGATATCCTGAACCAGCGTAATATCGGCATCAAATTCAGCGTGATAGACGAAGGAATTTTGGGAGCCAAAACATACACGATACTATCCCTGCTTGAATCCAATCTGGACACCTACCATCCTGACATGGTGATTACGATGATGGGGATCAATGATTATGGGGCGCATCTACCCTATGAGCCCATTTCTGGTTCGAAGGCTGTCAATTTTTTGAAATCCTGCCGGACCTATAAATTAGCCAGACTTCTTTGGTTGCATATCGTAACGAGACTTAAAGAGTTCAACGAGTCCGACTTCTTTCTCTCGCGGAGCAAGATGCCACAGGCCCATGTAAAAGAGAAAAATATCCCGGCGAGTGAACCTTTATCAAAATACGAGGAAATCATCAAGTCAGGGAACTCTTACCGGGATCAAGGAAAGCTGTCTGAGGCTGAGGTAGTCTATAAAAAAGTCATAAAGCTGAATCCTGAAAACGATGCAGGATATGTTGAGTTGGGGACCTCTTACCGGAAACAGGGCAGATTTTCTGAGGCCGAGGAATCGTTTGAGAAGGCCATAGAGCTGAATCCTAAAAACGATAGCGCATATACTGAATTAGGCACTATTTACCGAAACCGGAAAAAATATTCTGAGGCTGAGAGGGTATTCAAAAAAGCTATCGAGTTTAATCCTCAAAACTATATTGCCTATGCCGGCATTGGAGACGCTTATCGGGCGCAGGGTAAGTACACTAAGGCCGAAGAGGCCTTCAAAAAAGCTATCGAGCTCAATCCCCAAAACTATATCGCCTATGCTTGGATAGGACATTGCTACCGGGAGCAAGGCAAATACTCTGAAGCTGAAGAGTCATACAAAAAGGTCATCGAGCGTAATACCGAGAACGATAAAGTCGATAGAAACTATGTTTATTTGGGAGATTATTACTGGGAACAGGGTAAGCTTGGCAAAGCTGAAGAACTATTCAAGAAGTTCATAACGCTCAACTTTGAAAACATTAGAATTTATGGAGCACTAGAGACTTTATATGAGGAAATGGGCAATTCAAAACTCGCACAAGAATACGGCGAGAAAGCCAAGGAGCTCAGATCAAGCCGTTACAATCCAACCACGGTTGATTCTTACCGGAAGCTCAGAGAGATCTTGAGCAAAAGAGGGATTACTTATGTTTGTGCACAGTATCCGATGCGTGATCTGGAGTCGCTGAAGAAAATATTCCGCGGCGATACGGAGGGCATTATTTTTGTGGATAATGAGCAGTTATTTAAAAATGCTGTCCAGAGGGAAGGCTACCGGGAATATTTCAGGGATATGTTCGGCGGTGATTTTGGTCATTGCACTCAAAAAGGCAACCGTCTTTTGGCGGAGAATATTGCAAACACTATACTCAAAGAAGTCTTTGGAAAGTAAAGCGAGATCATCAAACTTTGACTAAAACATCTTTTTTCCAAAAAACAGCCTTGATCCTATTCGGGCTGATCCTGACCGTTATTCTTCTTGAGGCGGGATTGCGTCTTGGCGGGTTTGTCTTATCGTCGCTCCAGGAGTATAGAAACAAGGTATCGATGAGCCAGAGAGGGACTTATCGCATCATGTGCCTTGGGGAATCTACCACGGCAGGGCAATACCCTCCTTTTCTTGAAGAGATCCAACCAGCGTAATACCGGCATCAAATTCAGTGTGATAGACAAAGGCTACAGTGGGATCAAAACGGATCTCATATTGACTCTCCTCGAATCTAATCTTGATACCTACCATCCTGACATGGTGATTACGATGATGGGGATCAATGATCATGGGGCGCATCTACCCTATGAGACCATTTCCGGTTCGAAGGCTGTCAATTTTTTGAAATCCTGCCGGACCTATAAATTAGCCAGACTTCTTTGGTTGCATATCGTAACAAGGCTTAAAGAGTTCAACGAGTCCGACTTCTTTCTCTCGCGGAGCAAGATGCCACAGGCCCATGTAAAAGAGAAAAATATCCCGGCGAGTGAACCTTTATCAAAATACGAGGAAATGATCAAGTCAGGGAACTCTTACCGGAATGAAGCCGAATTTTTTAAGGCTGAGAAGTTGTATCGGAAAGCCATAGAACTGAATTCGCAAAACGAGCAAGCGTATATTGAATTAGGATCTTCTTATCGAAAGCAGGATAAATTTTCTGAGGCCGAGGCCACCTACAAGAAAGCCATAGAACTTAATCCTAAGAGCGACAAGGCGTATCTTGAATTTGGATTTTCTTATAAAAAACAAGGTCAATATCCTAAAGCGGAGGAATCGTTTAAGAAGGCCATCGAGCTTAATCCTAAAAATGCCAAGGCATATTTAGCACTCGGTTATCTTTTTGAGGACCAGCAACAATTCTCTGCGGCTGCAGAGTTATACAAAAAGGCCATAGCCTGCAACCCTGCATACTATGAGGCCTATATAAGACTTGGAGACACATTCTCATTTCAAGGCAAATACTCTGAAGCTGAAGAGGCATACAAAAAAGCCATAAAGCTCAGCGTCACAGCATATAGGGCGTATCCAAGACTTGGAATGTTTTATCAAAAGCGGGGTAAACACTCTGAGGCGGTGAAATTACTCGAGAAGTTTATCGAACTTAGCCCCGATGATCATAGGGCATATAGATCTCTGGGAGTGTTTTATGAAGAAATGGGCAATTCAAAACTCGCACAAGAATACGGCGAGAAAGCCAAGGAGCTCAGATCAAGCCGTTACAATCCAACCACGGTTGATAATTACCGGAAGCTCAGAGAGATCTTGAACAAAAGAGGGATTACTTATGTTTGTGCGCAGTATCCGATGCGTGATCTGGAGTCGCTGAAGAAAATATTCCGGGGCGATACGGAGGGCATTATTTTTGTGGATAATGAGCAGCTCTTTAAAAACGCTGTCCAGAGGGATGGCTACCGGGAATATTTCAGGGATATGCTGGGCGGTGATTTTGGCCATTGCACTCAAAAAGGTAACCGTCTTTTGGCGGAGAATATTGCGAACACCCTACTCAAAGAAGTCTTTGGCAAATAAAGTGAGATCATCAAACTTTGAATAAAACATCTTTTTTCCAGAAAGCAGCCTTGATTCTATTCGGGCTGATCCTGACCGTTATTCTTCTTGAGGCGGGATTGCGTCTCGGAGGGTTTGTCTTATCGTCTATCCAGGAGTATAGAAACAAGGTATCGATGAGTCAGAGAGGGACTTATCGCATCATGTGCCTTGGGGAATCTACCACAGCGCGGAGATACCCTCCTTTTCTTGAAGAGATCCTGAATCAGCGTAATAGCGGCATCAAATTCAGCGTGATCGATAAAGGCTTTGTCGGGACCACAACAGATATCATATTATCCGCGTTTGAATCGAATCTAGACACCTACCATCCGGACATGGTGATTACGATGATGGGGATCAATGATCATGGGGCGCATCTACCCTATGAGACCATTTCCGGTTCGAAGGTTGTTAATTTTTTGAGATCCTGCCGGATCTATAAATTAGCCAGACTTCTTTGGTTGCATATCGTAACGAGACTTAAAGAGTTCAAAGAGTCCGACTTCTTTCTCTCGCGAAGCAAATTACAACAGGTTCCCGCAGAAGAAAAAAAGGCCCAAACAAGTGAAGCCTTGTCAAAATACGAGGAAATGATCAAATTAGGGAACTCTTACCGGGATCAAATAGAGTTGCCTAAAGCTGAGGAGATGTACAGAAAAGCCGTAGAGCTTAATCCCAAAAACGAAACGGTATATCGTGAACTTGCAGGAGTGTGCAGATGGCAGGGTAAATATTCTGAGGCTGAGGAATCGTTTAAGAAGGCCATCGCGTTTGATCCTAAAAACGCTGAGACCTTTCGTAAACTAGGCGATATTTACCACGAGCAGCGTAAATTCTCTGAGGCCGCAAGAGCCTACGAGCAAGCCACAAAACTTAATCCTACATACTATGAGGCGTATTTTAAGCGCGGGGATACGTACAAGTATCAGGGGAAATACTCTGATGCCGAAAAGGCATACAAAAAGGCTATTGAGCTTGAGCCAAAAAACTATAGAGCGTATCCTAAGCTTGGGATGATTTATCAAAAGCAGGGCAGATTCCCTGAAGCTGTGGAATTATTCAAGGGGCTTATCGAACTCAACCCCAATGATCATAAAGCGCTTGGATCTCTCGGGGTGGTTTATGGGGAAATGGGCAATTCAAAACTCGCGGAAGAATATGGTGAGAGGGCCAGAGAGATCAGATTAAGCAGTTACAATCCAAACACCGTTGATAATTATCGTAAGCTAAAAAGGATTTTAGACAAAAGAGGCATTACTTATGTTTGCGTGCAATATCCGATGCGCGATGTGGAGTCTCTAGAGAGAATCTTCCGAGACGATGCGGAAGGTATCATATTTGTGGATAACGAACGTCTATTTAAAGACGCTGTTCAGAAGGACGGTTACCGGGAATATTTCAGGGATATGTTCGGCGGTGATTTCGGTCATTGCACCAAAAAAGGCGATCGCCTTTTGGCGGAAAACATTGCAAATGCTATACTCAAGGAAGCATTTAACAGATAGATCTTTGCCAATACAAATTTAAATAATGATCCTCACCCCAAAAAGAGGATTCAACTTATGATGTCACTTCCAAGAAATTAACAAATGGCCCGCATTTATCTAATTGCCCCACCTTGTCATAATGTCTACAGACAAATCAATAGTAAAAATTTTGGAGTTTTGCAACCACCGCTGGGGTTAGCGTACATTGGAAGTTTTGTAAAAAAGCACGGTCATGCCGTCGAGATCATCGATACTGCTTTTTGTAAGGATCTTTTCGGCAACATAGAAAATGGCATATCCGGATTTAAACCCGATTTTGTCGGGATAAGTGCCACAACGCCTCAAATCACAAGCGCCCTGGAAATAGCCGGCTATATCAAAAAAAGGTTTCCCACGATTAAAACTATTCTCGGTGGATACCATGCGTCAGCTCTCCCCGAACAAAGCATGGCTGACCCCAACATCGATATCGTTGTGTGCGGCGAAGGTGAAATGACTGTTGCGGAAATTTTAGATGGGAAGGATTTAAATGAAATCAAAGGAATTTGTTTTCGACGGGATGGGAAAATTAAAATTAATCCGCCAAGGCCATTAATTGAGAACTTGGATTTTCTGCCTTTCCCTTTATGGGAGCAATTACCGGTACGATCGTATTATTTTTTTTCGCAGAGGGCTATTGGGGTGATAAGCGGGCGGGGATGTCCTTACAGGTGCAGTTTTTGTGCCTCTTCGGTCATCAATCAATATCGGTGCAGAATGCGGAGTTCTGCTAATTTCGTGGATGAAGTGGAATGGTTGTATAAAAATTACGGGATCAATAATCTGTTTTTTAACGATGAAACATTTACACTGGACATCAAAAGAACAGAGGAGATTTGCAACTTAATATTGGACAGAAGAATTCGTATCAAATGGACATGCGATACAAGGGTAGATCATTTGACAAAGCCTATTTTAAAGATCATGAGGTCCGCAGGCTGTCAGTGCTTGAGGGTTGGCGTTGAGTCGGCGGATGATAAAGTGTTGAAGGAGACGGGAAAAGGCATAACTTTAGAGCAAGTTGAACGTGTTGTTTCCTGGGCGAGAGAATTAGGGATCAAGACCACGGCGTATTATCTGCTGGGTCTTCCCTATGAGACATTGGAAAGTCTGAAAAGGACCCTGCTTTTTTCTCGAAAATTGAAAACGGATCTATCCTATTTCATGATGCATGTCCCTCTCCCGGGCACTCGAACGTGGGAGATTGCGAAAGAAGGCAGGATATTAAGATGTGTGGCCAAAGATTGGAGCGAATATACGAAACATGACAAAGCTATCGTGGAGTCCGATAACCTTTCGGCGGATCAACTGACCGCTTATCATGACTTGATGGTAAAAAGCTATTATTTTAATCCCTTGTATCTGTCCCATAAATTATTCAGCATTAGATCCTTTAGAGAATTGCGCGAAGCCTTTAAGGCGGGGGCGACATTATTTAAGATGATTTTTTTAAAATCTAAAAAGAATTAAGAATGGTTTGGCCGATTTCAATCACATTTTGTCTTTTCTCCAATTTCAAGAGGCGGCCCAATTGCCTTGCCCTGTCTTTGTATAAGCAGTAGAATTAATCTGCATATAGAGCCAAACTGAAAAAGGAAAAGCCAATGAAGAAAGCATTTTATTTCCTCATTTTTAGCGCCACTGCATTATTTTTATTCTCTCTCACATCCCAGGCTCTTGCGGCAGAAATAATTCTGAAAAAAGGCAGAACCTTGCAGGCGAAGGTCGTTGAAATAACCCCCAAAAATATAAAATTGGATATAGAAGGCGTCGAATTGACCTATGCATTTGATGAAATACAAAGCGTCAATGGGATAGAGGATTTTAATCAAGCTAAGCTCACTGAACTTTCGAAATTGGGGCATGAATACATTGATCAAAAAAAATCTGCGGAAGCGCTAGCCATATTTAAGAAAATAGAGGAGCTGGATCCTTCCGATTCGCATATTGTCTCGGGCCTCTCCAAAGCTTTGTGCGGATTAAAACAGCATCCGGAATCGATCCCTTATATTTTAAAAGAAATTAAAATGAACCCTGATAACGCGAATGCTCATTCGCGATTAGGCAACGCATATAGGCACAATCACGATCCGGAAATGGTAAAGAAGGCCCTGACGGAATATGAAAAGGCGATCGAATTGGAAGGTCCTACTGCTGCCAATCAGTTTGATTTGGGGTTAACCTATAGAGTTGCTAACGAAGAAGATAAAGCCGCTTCATGTTTTGAAGAAGCAATAAAACTCGGGCCGGCTAAGAGCAGATATTTTATGAATTTAGGTTACAGCTATCTTTCTTTAGGCAAGAATCAAGAGGCGATAGCTGCTTTACAAACCATCTTAGATAAATTTAATGACCACCACGCTAATGCTTACAATGGTCTTAGTAAGGCCTATGCGGCTTTAGGCCAGTCTGCAAAAGCGGCGGAGTACGAGCGTAAAGCGAAAGAAAGCGGCTACCGCCCACGAAATTGTAAGACCTGCTTTCAATTTTAACAATCAACGGATGATCAAGGCAAACTTTATTCCGTTAAAAATCTTGTTCTGCGATGTTCTACAAGCCCTTTGGGTATTGCTCGGATAAATTCTTTGGTGGTCATATTGTTCCTCACATAATTTAGCTAAACTGTAAAAATAAATATTGTATAAGAGCCATAAACAGTTCAGCGGAAGGGGAAGGTATTATGAGAAAAACGACTCGTTTTTTAACTGTGAGCATGGCGATATTAACAGTATTGTCGTTGCAGGCGCAGGTTTTTGCCGCCGAAATAGTTTTGAAAAAAGGTAAGACCGTAGAAGCCAAGCTGATTAACATAACAGATAAAGATATTAGGGTGGATTTGGGAGGCGTCGAATTGGTGTATGAGCTTGGCGAGATCAAAAGCATCAACGGTCTGATTGATATTAGCAAAACTAAGCTTGATGAACTTGTGGAATCAGCGCATCAATGCATAAAAGAAGAAATAGAGCATAACAAAACGCATGATCCTTTCATAGATGGGGGAAAATGTGCGGAGGGGATTGATATTCTTAAAAAAATAGATGAACTAAACCTTCCCGATATGCAAATGACTAGCGATGTTGCGAACGCCTTGAAGAAATGTAAAAGGCATTCGGAATCGATCCCTTATTATTTAAAATTGCTTCAGCAAGACCCCGACAGCGTCGAGGCTCATAGCGGTTTAGGCAATGTGTACAGGCACGATCACGACCCTGCGATGTTGAAAAAGGCTCTAGCGGAATATGAGAAAGTGATAAAAATACAAGGCTCTACCACTGGAAATCAGTTTGAAATGGGTCTTACCTATAGAATATACGGAAAATATGATACGGCTCTTTCTTATTTTAAAAAAGCCCTGGAGATAGAACCGAATTCTAAAGAGATCAATCAATATTACTATGAGAATATAGGGATATGCTGTCTTTCTTTAGGCAAAATCCAAGAAGCGATAGTTGCTTTTCAAACTGTTATAGAAAAATTTCCAGTATCCACACAAGGTAAGGCCTATCACGGCCTCAGTTTAGCCTATGGATCTTTGGGTCAACCTGAAAAAGCAGAGGAATACGAGCGAAAAGCAAAAGAAATTGGCTATATTCCATGGAAACTTTCACCGCCATAACGTTATTAACGATGATTGGGAGAGGATATGAAAAAGAATTATTATTTTGTCGCTATTAGCACGGCGATATTTTTTATTTTGTTTTTATCACGGCAAATTTTTGCCGCCGAGATAATTTTGAAAAAAAATCCAGGCAAATCTGTGCAAGCGAAAATATTAGAGATAACCAATAAAGGTATCAAGGTCGAACTCACATATGCTCTCAGTGACATTAAAAGTATTAATGGTGTAAAGGATTTCAACCGTTTCGACATTCTCGCGATTTCGAAATATGAGAAATATGCGGAGGAGGTTGAAAGGCTTAAAAAATTAGAAAAATCGGATCCTTCCAATCCGTCTATTATTTGGGACATCTCCCGAGCTTTAGAAAAATCGGATAGATGGACGGAAGCGCTTCCTTATGCTTTGAAACTAGTTGAAACAAACCCTAACGACCCAAAAGCTCATACGAGATTGGGTAACGTGTATAGGCATCGTCAAACGAGGGTACGTGAAAAAGCTATAGCGGAGTATAAGACGGCGCTAGAATTGGAAGGTCCTACTGCTTACAATCAATGGGAACTGGGTTATACCTACATGATATTTAAGGAATACGATAAGGCCGTTTCGTATTTTGAAAAAGCGATAGCGATGGGGCCGGCCCGGGGCCGTTTCTATCAAAGTTTAGGAAATTGCTATCTTTCTTTAGGCAAAACTCAAGAAGCCATAGCTGCTTTTCAAACTGTTTTAGATAAGTATGATGAAGAACACGTTCGGGCTTATGAAGGCCTTGGTAAGGCCTATGAAGCTTTAGGCCAATCTGAAAAAGCAGCAGAGTGCAAGCGGAAAGCGGAAGAACTCGGTTGAAGTCGTGATAAGCTTGTTTCCGGGAATTTCAGAGTTGATATTCCCATAAAAACTTTAAAGAGATCAAGAATAGCAGCGATCGCACGAGGAGATTTGACAGTGAAAAAAAACATGCCGACAACAAAAATCCTATTGTTTTTTTCTTGGACATTGGCCGTTCTAGGCCTTGCGCTTTCGATCTATGTTGTTTTATTTAAGGGGGTAACCACAGCATCACTTGTAATGGCGATTTTGACTGTTATAGGAGGGTTGGTGCTTGCTGCCGTTTTGAGAATGCTCGCCAATATCGGCCAATTAATTTTCGATGCAAATTGTAATTTATTTGATGATCTCCGTACTTTTCATAAAAACAAGAGTTCCCAGCATCAAGAAATTCTGGAGCAATTCCGAGTTTTCGGAAGAGATTTCACAGGAAAATTGGTAGATTTAAGAAGCGTCACCGAAATTCTCGGGAGGGATCTCACGGAAAAATTGGTAGATTTAAGAACTGTCAACGAATCGTTTCTGATGGATTTTAAAAATATTAGTGAACGGTTAAACTGTGATTCAAAAGATGTGAACCAAACCCTCCATCAAATAAATCAAACCATCCAACAAACCGATCAAAACATTCAGCAAATAAAAGAATTTTTCCTGAAGGTAAAGCACCACATAGAAACGCAGCAAGGTTAGGCCCGCTGGAAATTTTACGGAAGATTTTTTGCCCAGCGCTCAACGCTACCATTTAAAACCCATGGATCCTTTTCTGAGAACTAAGCGATTTAAAACGATTTCAGCCTTTATCCTCGGAGTGGTTTTATTTGTGGCCTCTCTCTCCTATTACTCCAGCGGAATAAAGCCTGAAGTTGTTCATCCGGATGAAGGCTTAAGAGTCCGCATGGCTGTATATTTTAAATTATTTTTTATGGATCGAGATTTAAGTGATCCTCGCTGGCAAAAGCGAGAAATATATCTAGGGCCTCCCATGAGTGCGTATATTGTAGGTCTGGCATTATGGTCAGGTGGACAAAAAGATAAAATCGGCGAAACGGATATAGATAACTGGTGGAATTTTAAGGAGAGTTTTGCATGGAATTTATCGAACATAAAACTGCCGTCAGAGGAAGAACTTTATGCCGTAAAATTTGCCATGGCATTATTCGCCAGTCTTAGCTGTCTAGCTATTTATTGGATATGTCTGAAATGTTTTGGTATTGTTACCGCCATTTTTTCCTCGTTGCTTTTTCTAGTCCATCCATTGATGCTCGCATGTGCCACCAGGGCTACGCTGGATGCTCCTCTAATTTTCTTTGTAACTCTTAATATTTTATTCATGCTATTTTTCTACCAAAATTTTTCTAAGGGAAAGTTCCCCGCCAGCCTATTTTTTGCAGCAATAATCGGTTTGAATACTGCCATTGCATCCGGAATTAAAATCCAAGGGGCAATCGCCGGGGTCATTTTCCTGATTTTTTGCTTTTGTATTATGGCCGCTGAAATCATAAGACATTTTAATAGAGATGCAGGTGAGGGCCGGGATAAGATTTCCTGGACAAAAAAAATCAGGATGATTTTTGCCAGTATGGCTCTGTTTAGCATGATGGCCATGGCTGGTTTTATTCTGCCGAATCCCTGTTTATACCATAAACCTGTGGATGGCTTGAAGAAGATGGTGGAATTACGGGTCAAACAAATCGATATGCAGATTAAAGAGTTTTCAACTCAAAATTATTTTCACGAAGAGTACAACACAACGCTCATTCGTTCATTTTCAGAGAAAATGGATCATATGGCCTTAAGAATGTTTTCGGATGACAACAAAAAGGATCTGTTTTTCTTGTTAAGATTTTTGTTATTTTTTTATGGGTTGCTGCTGATTTTTCTTGATGAGATAAAGCATCTTCGAAAGAATTTATTTTTCTCGCCTAACATAGTTATACTTCTTTGGTTCGCCGTATTGTTTGCTGCGATGGCGGCTATTATTTATATTGATTTTGCCACACACTATTTTACCTTGATAGTTCCCTCGGTCATTTTTATGGCTTATGCCATCGATCAAATCCTCCAAAGAATTTTTAAATTTATTGTCGGAGAAATGAAACTCGTTCACCGAAAAGCGGCGTAGTGTTCCTGAAACACAATTGATAGACTTGGTATCGATTATTTTTTTATTGAGAGGGTCATGAGATGAGTATGGTGAGCTTTGAAGACGTCTGGGAAATGTACCATATAAAATATGTAATAAAAGGGAAGCCGCAAGTGGAGAATTTTTGGGCTTTGCGCGGCGTCACCTTCTCTCTAGAAAAAGGTGATGTCTTAGGGATTATTGGCGAGAACGGCTCAGGGAAGTCGACGCTCTTAAAAATAATCGTCGGCATTATGAAGCCTAGCAGAGGAAAGGTAATAACCTCCGGTCGGGCAACCGGGCTCCTCGATTTAGGCGCGGGTTTTCAGTCAGAATTTACCGGGCAAGACAATATTTATTTTAATGCTAATTTATTTGGCCTTACCCAAAAACAAATTGATCATGTTTATAATGACATCGAAGCTTTTGCGTCTTTGGGCAAGTTTATTTATGCTCCGGTGCAGTGCTATTCTCAAGGGATGTTCGTACGTCTTTCGTTCTCGATCGCCATCCATATGAACCCCGACATACTTGTCATCGATGATACCTTATCCGTTGGAGATGAATATTTCCAAAAAAAATGCTTAAAGAAAATTTTTGAATTAAAAGAAATGGGAAAAACCATTATTTTTGCGACCCACGACATGAGCCTTTTAAAAAAACTTTCACAAAGGGCGATTCTCTTAAAAGATGGGAGGGTGGTTAGTGATGGTCTTATAAACAAGGTTTTACCGCTTTATACTCAGATGGTAGGAGCAAAACAAGGCGTGGCTGTTCTGGAAAAAAATGGTTTAGAACTTGTATTTAATAACGGAAGGATGTTTTTGAATTTGCAAGGCCACCTTATTACCCCTCAGCCTGGAATTTATGTCAACTTTCTTATAGATGGAAAATGGTGTAATTCTTCGGAAGCGGAATGGCAGGTTGAAAAAAACGAAAATAAGTTAATAGCCAGAGGCAGTTTTTATCATTTTGAATTAATGCAAATATGGCAAATAGAATTAACAGCGGATGGGCAGATCGCTCTTGATATGCATTTTGAAGGGAAGGATTCGATAGATATCCAGGAAAGATGTGTGGGCATTATGTTGTCTCATGAATATCAACGTTGGTTAACGCTTATAGGAGAGGGGGCCTTTCCGCCCATTGATGAAAAACAGACAACATGGAGCGATGTTATTGGTGATGATTCGCCGCCGAATTGTGTTGGTTTAGAAGGAGAAAAAGAAACGCCTTCATTAGTACCTTCGCTTATTGTCAAACAGGTCGATGCTTCTTCTAGCAGGATCCGATTGTTGAATACGGACTATTTTACTAACGCAAGAGTTTTAGAGTATAGAGAAAAAAGAACGCAAAACAATGCTTCCGGTCAAGATTATTCTTCCCTTGGTTTTTCGGGGGAAATTATTGTTGGATGTGAAAACGCCAAAAGTTATTTTCAGAGCATCAAAAGCGATTATTCCCTGGCTAGGGATAAATTCAAGCTTATTTTTGATAAAGGCAAATGCTCCGTCTTTTTTGACAATAAAAAACTGACAAAAGCCAGAGATTTCGCCACGGTTTTTTATATGAATAACATGTGGCATTCTTCGGAACGGGCATGCTGGAAATGTGGAAAGGAAAACGAAAATAAATTGATCGCCCGAGGAGTTTGGCCCGGTCTCGGGGTTGCTCAAGTCTGGACGATAGAGCTCATGAAAGGCAATGCTTTTTCTTGGCTTGTTGAGATGGAGGTGGATAAAGAAGTAGAAATCCCGGAGCAGCATTTGCAGTTAATGTTTTCGGAGGGATACAATTCTTATCAAAGTCACTGTGGGCAAGGTCCTTTTCCGGAAAAATTTCTGGAAAATGAAGTAGATCTTTTACAAAGAAGCATTCCTGAAGGCAAGGTTTGTCTTATGGATTCCAACCAAACCTCTCCCGTTTTTTCTTTAGAAATTTCCAAAAAAGAAGGAACCTTTTTAAAAATATTCAATACGGATTTATCTTACAGAGCTAGAGAGTTGCGTGCCGGGAGGGTCGAACCGGAAAATGAAAGCAAGTTTTTCCCAGGAAAATATTTTTGCTTTAAGATGATAGGCGAAATAGGAGGAGCTGCTAAGCTTTTGACGGTAAGGCCAGAAAAAATCCTTAAAAAAGGTAATATGGGATTTTCTTTTCATAAAGGCTCTGGGAGGATGTTTTGGGGTTCTAAAGAGCTGACAAAAAAAATGGGCGTGTATACCTCGTTAAATTTCCAAGGACGTTGGCATAACTCTCCATCTGATGCAGTATGGACCGCTGGAGAGGATAAGAACGGTATGCTGTTTATAGGAGAATGGTTACAGTTGCCCCTTGTCCAAACCTGGCAGTTCGAATTCAAGAAACCCGATTCCATAAACTGGAAAATAGAATTAGATGTTCGTGAATCAATAGAACTAGAACAACTTCAAGTGAACATTATGCTTTCGGAGCTGTATGGGAAATGGATGAGTGGGGATGCGGAAGGGGATATGCCGCCTTTTGAAGATGACATGGATGATGAATGGCAAGCGGTTTGGCGCGGCGGTGAAGTTTCCAACAAAAATATTAATTTTGTTAAGCTTTTCAGCGCTCAAAAAGATGCTGGTTTCCCCGGGATAAGATTCTCTCTTTTGGATAATGAAAATCCAAAACATTTTTTAAACATAGTGAATTCCGATATTTGTCATCGAGGAAGAATTTTACAGTGCAAGATAGAGGCCGACCGAGGCATTTTCATGCCGGGTAAATATTCCATTTGTAATTCAACCGTAACTTTAGAAAAACCATAAAAAGGCCATGGAAAGAAAAGACGAGCTTTTGGGTCGGAATTTTTTATTTTGGCTTTCTCAATATATAGATCATCCCTTATTGCCCCCGGATATGGTCCAAGTCAATTTTTCCTTTAGATGCAATTTGCGATGCAGAATGTGCAATATGCATGAACAAATGGAATCCATGAAGAAACAAAACCGGCAGATAGAAATAGATACTCCGCTGTTTAAGAAAATCATAAAAGATACAAAAGATCTTGGTACAAAAACCATTCTCTTTCTTGGCGGGGAGCCTTTCCTTAGGGAAGATTTATTTGAATTGATAAAATATGCCAAGGGCTTTGGCCTTAATACATCCTTAGTTACTAACGGGGTTTTGATGAACGAAAAAATCATTAAAGACTGTTTTGATGCAGGGCTTGATTGGTTGACCGTCTCTATTGATGCTGCCTCGGAAAAAGTTTTTAGTCAGATAAGAGGGCAGAATTTTTTAAAAACAATCGTAAATAATATCGGCAATCTTAATAAGCTTAAAAAACAAAATCATAAGGAATTTCCCAAAGTTGTTGTCTGCTGTACTGTGATGAATGAAAATTTAGAAGAGCTTGCCCAAGTGGCAGAGTTGTGTAAAACTTTAGAAGCAAGCAGGGTATTTTTCCAGCCCGTGGTAGCCTGCAACGTGGATCAGACTCAACGTATAAATGAGTTCCCGGGTTCTATCCCCCAAGAACGGCTTAAAGTATTGGATGAATCGATCTCGAAGCTTATAGAATATAAAAAAAGCTCTCCTATTAATTACTCTTTCATCGCTAACAGCATAAAGCTTCTAGAGTTGATGAAGGAATATTTTAGAGGGAACATAGACCCCCATAAGGTCCCTTGCTATGCCGGTTATAACCGGCTTCAAATTGTTCAAGAAGGAAAAATTTATTTTTGCGTCAACCAAAATCAATACGAGTCTATTTTTGGCGATCTGGGAAAAGATTCTTTGAAGAAACTCTGGTACTCAAAGAAGGCGAATGATTATCGAAAACTAATAAAAGGGTGTCGAGTCCCTTGCCTTCAATGGTGTTCTCTTCGGGAAGAGTTCGTTGAGCTTGTGGAATATTCGCAAAAAAAAGATTTGTTTGGCGAAACTTAGAGAAGTATAACTTTGTCAAAGCGGTAGGGCATTCTAAAAACTCACCGCCTTATTTTTCAAGGATGTAAGGAAAGCTCCTCGTTAGGTCTTGTGGGGTTGAAGAACAAAGATGCTTATTATTGCCTGATGAATGGTGGATACGAAAGCATGCTAAAATCGGGGGTTAAAATGAAAAACTTAATGTTCCCGCTTGTCAGTTCCCCAAATCGGTTTTGGGGCATATTAATATTCCTTGCTTTTTTCCCGCTCATTATTTTTAGCTCACAAAGTTGCTATGCAATAACAGACTATGGGCAAACGGAGAGTGAGTTCAAAAAAGAAAGCGGGGGAAATCAGACGCAAGGTAAGGCTACCCCCTCTGTGGAGATGATCGAAAGGATGATAGCCTTAAATCCCGAAAAAGTAGATGTCCTTATAAACGCAGCTTCCTTTTACTTGGATAAAAAAGCCTATGCTAAGGTGGAAGGGCTGTTAAAGACGGCATGGGAAATAGACCCCCGGAACGGCGATACGTGTTTGTGGTGGGCAAGGCTCTATAGGAATCAAGGCGAAAAAGAAAAGGCGGAGAAGTTCTTTAAAAAGGCCATCGAACTGATGCCTGAAAACGATAATGTTTACGCGGAATTAGGAAAATTCTATTATCAACAGGGTGATCTCGCCAAAACCGAGGAATGCTACAAAAAAACTCTTTCGGTAAATCCAAAAAACAGGCAAGCCGGAACCGGATTAAAAAATATTTTGGCCAATGAATATAAAAAGAAACTTCTGGCTAATCCCAAAGATGAAAAGATAGCTGTTAAATTGGGTTTTGTTTACATCATGCAGGGGAAGCTTACTGATGCGGAATCGATGTTTTCTTATGTTCTCCGGCTGAATTCTCAAAACGACGAGGCCCTTGCCGGAATGGGCCGATTGGCCATGAAGCGAAAAGATACATTAAAGGCCGAAGAGTTTTTTTCCAAAGCTTTACAAATTAATCCTAAAAATGAATCTGCAATCCAGGGGATTGCACAATTATCAAAACTCAAAGAAAGCCCGTCTATCTGAGAAATTTTGGCAGGGAATCTTTCTCTGTGCGGACGCATCTCCGAACTCCCTGGATAAGACGAAAGATCAGACAATGTTACTGTCCTTTGTAATCCCCACTTTAAATAGCCGGCGATTTATTCAACCCTGCCTTGAATCAATATTGTCTCAACAGGACCCGGAGGTGGAAATCTGCGTTGTTGATAATGGCTCAACGGATTTGACGGCGGAATTTATTGCGAAAGAATATCCCGGCATCATGCTCATCAGAAACCAGGAAAATAAAGGGGCCGCTTTTGCCAGGAACCAGGGGATGCGAGTCTCAAAAGGTGAATTTGTTTTATTGCTTGATTCGGATGCTTCCTTGGCGGGTGATTTCCTGAAAATCCTGCGGCGGGCACTGGTTTCTTTAGACAAGCGGTATGCCGGTCTGGCCGCTCAAATACTACGGGTAAACACCGGAAGAATATTCTCCTGCGGTTTATGGATCAATTCCTTGTATCAATCCCACGATGCCAAAAAAGGAGAACCGGTTTTGGCATCCCAAATTCCATGCGAAGTAGATGGTTTTAACAGCTGCTGTGCTGTTCTCCGGCGATCCTGTCTCGAGCAAGTTCAGGAAAGAGGGATGTATTTCGACGAAGATTTCTTTTTTCTTTTCGAGGATACGGATCTCTCCGTTCGGCTTAAAAAAAGAGGTTATCACTTTTTATTTGATCCTCAGCTTGTTTGCACTCATGTCGGGGGGAGCGCTCCTATCGATCCTCAGAAGAGGCGGTTTTATGCGTTCAGGAACAGGCTTTATATCATTTTAAAAAATGAGAAGAAAAAAAGCACATTTTTTTTAAAAAGTTTTTTTTACGATCTTCCGAGGACATTGCATTTTTGTTTGACGAATCGCCACGCTTCGGATGTATGGCGTGATGTCATGCGAAAGTTCCAAGATGAAAAAAATACTGGTCTTTAGTTCCGGAAGCGAGCTTTACGGCTCGGAGCGGGGATTGCTGAACCTCGTGGATGCAATCGGGGATCTCTATAAGATCACGGTGGTATTGCCGAAACGCGGACCGCTTTTGGAGCGCTTGAAAGAAAAGGGCGTCTCCGTTCTGATCTTTCCGATGAGTATTTTAACTCTTTCGCTATCGCCCCTTTACTATTTGATCAATCCACTCCTTTTCCTTTTGAATATAGTCTTTTTTGGGATCTATGCCGTTTTGCAAAGAGTAGACCTGCTCTATACGAACAATTTGTTGATCACTTTCCCGTCTGTGATCGCCGTATTATTAGGAAAAAAACATATTTGGCATATGCGGGAATTTTTCCCGTTCAGATGGGTCAATCGAGCGATCATTTGGATGGCGAGGATAAGCAGATCGGCGATCATTTGCATGTCCCAAAATATAAAAAGCGTTTTATTTTCGGAAAATATCAGAGAATACGCTACGGTCATTTATGAAGGAATAACGGTCAACCGCATTGAGATCAATCCCTTGGTCCAAGCGGAAGGTATTCATCTTCCCGCCGAAACGCTTGTATTTGCCGCGATCTCCAGGATTCATCCCTCAAAAGGGCAATTGGAACTTGTAAAAATGATGAACGAAGTAAGCAAAGTCTCTTCCGGGAAGTTCGTCCTTCTTATTGTCGGAGATGTTTCATCACGGGATTTAAGAGGGATGATCTATAAAAGAAAAATAAAACGATATGTTCGGCTCAACGGCATGGAGGATACGATCCGTTTCTGTGGATTTCGGCAGGATATCCCAGCGATCCTGAATACTGTCGATATTTGTGTTTTTCCGTTCCGGAGAAATGAACCGTTCGGGTTGGCATTATTAGAAGCCTTGGTGTTTTCCAAACGTATTTTGATAACAATGAACCCTGGGTCTCGGGAGATCCTGAATTACTTTGACGGGAAATACAGAGAATTATCCTCGACTTCTCTCAAAGAGGAGATCGCGATAGGAAAATCGCCGCTTGCTGAACCGTTTGTCCCTAATGTTTTTCAGTTTGAAAATTACAAACAAAGCATGCGATCTTTTTTGAAGGTGAATCTCGAAGAAAAATCGCAGTAGGCTGGGAGACAAGTCCTGATTCGCATACAAATTCTGCTGTTTACAGTAAGTCCTTTATGCTCGTGTCTTGACCAATCCACGGGAAAACAATACACTTTAGTATGTTTTTGATTTTGTAAGACACACGGCGAAAGGTGTACGGCGGAAAAACACAGTACACCGTACTCCGTACCCAGCGTGGCATCAAGGAGAGGTGGCAGAGTGGTCGAATGCGGCGGTCTCGAAAACCGTTAGGCTCGCAAGGGCCTCGTAGGTTCGAATCCTACTCTCTCCGTTTTATCTTGTTGTAACTTCTTTAAAATCAGCACAT